>OIZA01000203.1_pt1 | contig 35161 bp, 34 predicted proteins | sample 1588381 | NCBI WGS metagenome assembly OIZA01 (sample SAMN03283277) | human gut metagenome | biome: human-associated habitat; material: feces | host: Homo sapiens | place: Peru | collected 2012 | reverse complement strand
CGGTGTAGAGATCGAGACAGCCGGCGGAAAAAAGACGATCGGAATCCATGAGATCCATATGGAGGAGGATGCCGGAAAGCTGGTGCATGACGAGTGGGAAGACGTTTCCATCGTGGATTACAACCGTTCCGGCGTGCCGCTTATCGAGATCGTATCGGAACCTGATATGCGTTCTGCAGATGAAGTCATTGCCTATCTGGAAAAGCTGCGCATGATCATTCAGTATCTTGGCGCATCAGACTGCAAACTGAATGAGGGCTCCATGCGTGCCGATGTCAATCTCTCTGTGCGTGAGGTTGGAGCTGCTGAATTCGGCACACGTACCGAGATGAAAAACTTAAACTCCTTTAAGGCGATCGCAAGAGCTATCGAGGGAGAAAGAGAACGTCAGATCGAACTGATCGAGATGGGAAAATCTGTTGTCCAGGAGACCAGAAGATGGGACGACAACAAGGAATCTTCTTATGCGATGCGATCCAAAGAGGATGCACAGGATTACCGTTATTTCCCGGAACCGGATCTGGTGCCGATCGTGATACCGGACGAGTGGCTTGCCGAAGTCAAGGCAAGAGAGCCGGAACTTCGTACTGCGAAACTGGAACGTTACAAAAAAGAATACGATATTCCGGATTATGATGCGGAAATCATCACGAGCCACAAGAAATTAGCAGATATTTTCGAGGCGACCACGGAGCTCTGCGGTAAGCCGAAAAAGGTATCCAACTGGCTGATGGTTGAGACCATGCGTCTTTTAAAAGAAAACGATATGGAGCCGGAAGACATCAGATTTTCACCGGGCAACCTCGCGAAGCTCATTGAACTTGCCGATGCCGGAACCATTAACAGCAGTGTGGCAAAGGAAGTTTTTGAGGAAGTATTTAAAGAGGATATCGATCCGGAGAAATACGTGGAGGAGAAGGGCTTAAAGACCGTAAACGATGAGGGCGCGCTCCGCACCACGATCGAGCAGATCATAAAGGATAATCCTCAGTCAGTGGAAGATTATCATAATGGTAAGGAAAAAGCCATCGGATTTTTAGTCGGACAGACGATGAAGGCGATGAAGGGAAAGGCAAATCCTGCCATGGTAAATCAGATCTTAAAAGAACTGTTATAAATTAAGGGAAAGTATGGAAAAACGGGCAGAAACCGGCGCAAACGCCGGACTGCCCGTTTGTTTTCACCCGTTTGTTTTCTGATTCTTTTTCATAGACAATACAGCAGATTTGTGTGATAATATAAAGACAGGATTTGAGGGAGCAGGGTTATGGATGGGAATCAGGTGCAAATATGAAAAAAACAAAGACACAGGAAAATGAACCGAAGACCAACGGAAATGAGAAAAAGAGATGGACGGCGCAGGAGATAAGAACAGAGATCTTAAGCTGGATCAAGCTGATCGCGATCATATTGATCTGTACCTTTCTGCTGCGAAAATATGTCATCGTCAATGCGGAGGTACCGTCTTCTTCCATGGAGAATCTGATCGAACCGGGCGACCGGCTGGTTGGCTTTCGGCTGGCATACTTAAAGGAAGAACCCAAACGTTTTGATGTCATCATTTTCCGATATCCGGTCGATGAGTCGCAGAGCTTCATCAAGCGCGTGATCGGACTGCCGGGCGAGACGGTGGAGATCCGTGAGGGAAAGATCTATATTGACGGCGCTGAGGAACCGTTGGAGGAGGATTACTTAAAAGAGACCTGGACCGTGAACAATGACGGGTATGTGTTCCATGTTCCCGAGGATTCCTATCTGGTGCTCGGAGATAACCGAAATGTCTCTCTGGATGCGAGATACTGGGCCAATGAGGCAATGGAATACGGTGTTGCGGCGACCGAGGCGGAATCAGAGAAGTATTCCTATGTGAGCCGGGATGAGATCCTTGGAAAAGCAGAATTTAAATACTGGCCGAAAGCAGGCTGGATCCGATAGACCAAACAAGCAGGCAAAGAAGAAGGACAAAAAGCTGGAGGAACTTAAAAAATGAGTGAGAATGAAAATAAAGACGATCTGATCCATACAGATCATGAGAATACACAGGAAAACAGTACACCGAAGGATGAGTATGAGGATGTCTGCTATATCTGCCGCCGTCCGGAGAGTGTAGCCGGCAAGATGATCCACATACCGAATAATATCTGCATCTGTCAGGACTGTATGCAGAAGACATTTGACAGTATGAACGGCGCAGGCGTCAATATGAACGATTTCATGAATATGGGCGGCATGCCGAACATCAGTATGATCAATCTGGCAGACATGCCGGGATTTATGCCGAACAATCAGAAGGTAAAGAAGAAAAAAACAAAAGAAGAAAGCAAACCGGTACTGGATATTCATGCAATCCCGGCGCCGCACAAGATCAAAGCAAAGCTGGATGAGTATGTGGTGGGACAGGAGCATGCGAAGAAGGTCATTTCAGTGGCGGTATACAACCATTATAAGCGTGTCGCTGCGGATACCAGGGATGAAATCGAGATCGAAAAATCCAATATGCTGATGATCGGACCGACGGGCTGCGGAAAGACCTATCTGGTAAAAACACTGGCAAAGCTTCTCGATGTGCCGCTTGCAATCACGGATGCTACCTCTCTGACTGAGGCAGGATATATCGGTGATGATATCGAGAGCGTTGTTTCCAAGCTTCTGGCGGCGGCCGGGAATGATGTGGAGAAGGCAGAACGCGGAATCATTTTTATCGATGAGATCGACAAGATCGCAAAAAAGAAAAACACCAATCAGAGAGATGTCAGCGGGGAATCCGTACAGCAGGGCATGTTAAAGCTTTTAGAGGGGGCGGAAGTTGAAGTCCCGGTCGGGGCAAGCAGCAAAAATGCAATGGTTCCGATGACTATGGTGAACACGAAAAACATTCTGTTCATTTGCGGCGGAGCATTTCCGGGACTGGAAGATATCATAAAAGAACGGCTGAATAAAGAAGCATCGATCGGATTCAAAGCGGATCTGAAAGACAAATATGACAAGGAAGAAAATCTGATCCGTCAGGTCACGGTGGAGGATATCCGCAAGTTTGGAATGATCCCGGAATTTATTGGCCGTCTTCCGGTCATCTTTACACTGGATGCGCTGACCGAGGACATGCTGGTGCGTATTCTGGAAGAACCGAAAAATGCGATCATAAAGCAGTATAAGAAGCTGCTGGCACTGGATGAAGTGGATCTTGAGTTTGATAAGGATGCCTTGTATGCGATTGCAAAAAAGGCAAAGGAAAAGAAAGTCGGAGCAAGAGCGCTGCGCGCGATCATAGAGGAATTTATGCTGGATATCATGTATGAAGTCCCGAAGGATGACAATATCGGCAGAGTTACGATCACGAAGGATTACGTGGAAAAAAAGGGCGGACCGCTCATTGCGATGCGCGGATGCCCGGAGCTGGAAGACCATGAAGTGTAAGTATATTTCATAAAATTCTGTGAAAAACAAAATCAATATGGAAAAGAAAGCAGCCGCAGGAGGCATTTGCAGGTCTCCTGCGGCTTATGTTATACTAAGAACAACAAATAGAAAAGAAAAAAGGAGGTAAGTGACCAATCGGTAACAAAAGGGCAAAAGGAAAGGAAGGAATGAATGACAAGTTATATTTTATTAGTTGCAGCAGTAATCTTATTATGTCTGTCCTTGAATAAGCTTTCCGGCAAGATCGGAGTGCCAATGCTTCTGGCATTTATTTTGCTTGGTATGCTGTTTGGAACAGATGGCATCTTAAAAATTCCGTTTGATAATTTTAATATTGCGGAACAGGTATGCTCCATATCACTGATCTTTATTATGTTTTACGGTGGTTTCGGAACCAGTTGGAAACAGGCAAAACCGATCGCGGCGAGGGCGGTGCTCCTGTCTACGGCAGGCGTATTTCTCACTGCGCTGATCGTCGGAGTGTTCTGCCATTATGTGCTTCATTTTGAGTTCTGGGAAAGTATGCTGATCGGCGCGGTTATAAGCTCGACCGATGCGGCGTCCGTGTTCTCCATTCTGCGATCCAAAAGGCTGAACCTGAAACATAATACGGCATCTATGCTCGAGGTGGAAAGTGGAAGTAATGATCCGTGTTCCTATATGCTGACGGTGATCATTCTGACGGTTATGAGCGGAAAATTCAGCGGCGGGCAACTGGTGTGGATGATCTTTGCACAACTGGCATTTGGGGTGCTGGTCGGTGTACTTGTGGCACTGGGTGCTTCGTTCGTCTTAAAAAAAGTGCAGTTTGCCACAGACGGATTTGATACGATTTTTGTGTTCAGTATGGCATTGGTAGCGTATGCGCTGGCATCGCTGATCGGAGGAAACGGTTACCTGAGTACCTATATTGCGGGCATCATTCTGGGAAATCAGCCGCTTGCAAACAAAAAATCCCTCGTGCATTTCTTTGACGGGATCACCGGACTGATGCAGATGTTGATCTTCTTTTTGCTGGGGCTTTTATCCTTCCCGTCCCAACTGCCGGAGATCCTGCCTTATGCATTGGCAATTGCAGTGTTTTTGACATTTGTTGCGCGGCCGATTTCCGTGTTTGCAATACTGACTCCGTTTAAGGCACCGGTGAAACAGCAGCTTTTAGTCTCCTGGGCGGGGCTTCGCGGTGCGGCGTCCATCGTGTTTGCGATCATGGCGACGGTGAGCCCGGCGTATACAAAAAATGATGTATTCCACATCGTGATCTGTATCGTGCTGTTTTCCATCAGTATTCAGGGATCACTGCTCGGACTGGTGGCAAAAAAACTTGACATGATCGATGATACAAATAACGTCATGAAGACATTCAGTGACTATTCTGACGAAATGCCGGTCGAATTTATTAAAATTTCCGTGCGGGAAGATCATCCATGGGCGGGCAAAAAGATCATGGACATCACATCTTTGCCGGATGTGCTCCTGGTATTGATCCTGCGCGGAGAAGAACGCATTGTGCCGAATGGAAGCACCCTGCTTTTGCCGGGAGATGTTGTGGTCTTAAGTGCACTTTCTCCGGAAGAGCATCTGGGGCTCTGCCTGACGGAGCGTACGGTGGAGAAGGACAGTGCACTGATCGGGTGTACGATCGCGCGGTTAAAGCTTGGCGAGGAAAAACTTGTGCTGCTTTTAAAGCGCGGGGAAGAAGTCATCATACCGAACGGCTCCACGCTGATCCGTGAGGGGGATGTGCTGGTGATCTGCCAGGTATAAAAAGACGGTTCATTTTTGTTTCCGGCTGCATACATATACATAGGGAAAGAATGCAGGAAGGAAACGGCATATATGGATTGTGAAGATGCAGTTTATTCGGAAAATTATTATGATTTGATCATAGAGTACGGAAGCATTGGGGCAAACACGTCGGTGATTCCGGCGGACTGCAGACAGGAGATCAATGTCGCGTACAGCATCGGATATTTTAACAGAGAGCGGCTGCCGGAATTAAATATCAGTGACTATACCTATTCCGCGATCCCGCAGTGCTTTACACTGATGGATGATGCGGCACTTTCCGGCAGCGGGATCTTAAAGGTGCAGAACCAGCCGACGCTCTCATTAAAAGGGGAAGGCATTCTGATCGGTTTTCTCGATACCGGTATTGATTACCGCAATCCGGTATTTCAAAGCGGGCCGGCGAACACCCGTATCTTGAGCATCTGGGATCAGACGATCCGGAGCGGAAAGAAACCGGAGGGTTTTCTGTACGGAAGCGAATATACGCGAAATGACATTAATGCGGCACTGCGCAGCGACAATCCGCTTGAAATTGTTCCTTCGGTGGACGAAAACGGGCATGGAACGTTTCTGGCGGGTGTCGCGGCGGGATCACCGGATTCTCCAAATGATTTTTCCGGAGCTGCGCCCTATGCGGATATTGCAGTAGTAAAATTAAAACCGGCAAAGCAGAATATCCGTGATTTTTATTTTATTCCGACGGATGCAGTCGCATATCAGGAAAATGATGTGATGGCGGCGGTCGCTTACTTAAATAAGCTGGCGATGGAGGAAAACCGGCCGCTTGTGCTCTGCATTGGTCTTGGCACGAGCATGGGAAGCCATGGCGGAACGAGTCCGCTGTCCATGTATTTAAATGAGATTGCAACGTTAAAAAATCATGTGGTCGTGATCGCGGCAGGAAATGAAGCAAATGCCAGGCATCATTTTTATGGCAGTATCATGAAGCAGGGAGATTCGGAGACCGTGGAAATCAATGTGGGAGAAAATGTCCGCGGATTTACGGCGGAGCTCTGGGCAAGAGCGCCGGAGCTCTATTCGGTTGCGATCATATCTCCGACCGGAGAACAGATCAGGCGGATACCGGTGACGCAGCGCAGCCGTGTAGTTTATCAGTTTATCTTTGAGGAGACGGTAGTCAGTGTCGAGTATCAGGCGGTCGGTGTGCGAAGCGGAGATCTTTTGGTTTTCTTCCGGTTTGATAAGCCCACGCGCGGCCTGTGGCAGATCGTGGTCTATGCGGAAGATTCCATTATGGAGGGGCATTACCATATCTGGCTTCCGCTTCGGGAGTTTATGAGCGGGGATGTGATCTTTATACGCTCAAATCCGGATGTCACACTTACTGTGCCGGCTACATCTGAAGTCCCGATGACGGCGGGGGCATATGATGTGCAGACTGGCAGCCTGTTTCTGGATTCAAGCAGAGGCTTTACGGCAGTGGGCGATATCAAACCGGATTATGTGGCACCGGGCGTAAATGTATATGGGCCGGACTTAAGAAACCGTTATACGACGCGGACCGGAACATCGGCTGCGGCTGCGGTTGCTGCGGGAGGAAGTGCATTACTCATTGAATGGGCGATCAAACGGCAGTATGAAAAAAATGTCAACAGTGTAAATATTAAAAATTATATCCTGCGCGGTGCGAGACGGGAGGAGAGCAGAACCTATCCGAATGAAGAGTGGGGATATGGCGAACTGGATATTTACGAAGCACTAAATAAACTGCGGGTACTATAACGAGAGAAGGAAAGAAATGGAACTATACAGCGAAAATGAACTGACGGAAGAAATAAAACGGGTATCCAGCGTGTTTACGCACGGTGGAAAATTTCATGCAGATGATGTGTTTTCCTATGCGCTGCTGCGCATGATACATCCGGGGCTTTTGGTGCAGCGCGGAAATGAGGTGCCACAGGACTTTGACGGAATCGTTTTTGATATTGGGGGCGGTGCGTTCGATCATCATGGCAGTGAGGAAAAAAAGCGGGAGAACGGCGTGCCTTATGCCTCACTCGGGCTGTTGTGGCAGCAGCTTGGCACGGCGGTACTCGGGGATGAGAAACAGGCAGAAAAATTTGATTTCCGTTTTATTCAGCCGTTGGACTTAAATGACAACACCGGAGAACCGGATGAGATTGCTTCTCTGATCGCGGATTTTAATCCGGTATGGGATGCAAAGGAGGATACGGATGCCGCGTTCCTCCGGGCGGCAGATTTCGCGGAGCAGATCCTGGAACGGAAGTTTTCCTATATTAAGAGCAATATACGCGCGGATGAGGCGGTAAAACCGTATCTTGCACAGGCAACGGACGGAATCCTTGTGATGGACCGGTATCTTCCATGGAAAAAGGCGGTGGAAAAAGAGGAGGGGATCGCGTTTGTGGTATTTCCGTCCAACCGCGGTGGTTACTGTGCGATGAGTGTAAAAGATCCGGTCTTAAAGGAAACCAAATGCCCGTTCCCGGCTGCATGGTACGGAAAGCGGGATGCGGGGCTTCAAGAGATCTCCGGTATCGCTTCGATCCGTTTTTGCCACAAGACCGGATTTATGCTGACAGCGGATGAAAAAGAGGATGCGATCCTGGCATGCAGGATCAGCAGAGAACAGGAGAAAAAGGGCAGAAAGCTCTGGATGCGCATAAAAAGAGCACTTCATAAGAAAAAATAAGGGGGAACACATATGATATATCTTCTGATCGCAGCGGGCATCTTTGTGCTTGACTTTTTTGTAAAGCGTTACGTGGATGCACACCGGAAACTGATGGAGGAAACGCCGGTCTTAAAGGGAAAGGTCATTATCCGCAAATATTATAATAAAGGGGCAGCATTGAATTTCCTGGCAAAAAAGCCGCAAAAAATGAAAAAGCTCCAGACGGTGCTTATGGCGGCAGTTGGTGGAAGCTTTTTCGTGTTGCTGTTTCAGAAAGGAAAAAGAGGTGTCAAAACGGCGCTTGCCATGATCCTTGGCGGCGGTGCGAGCAATCTATATGACCGTTTCACCAAAGGACATGTCGTGGATTACTTCAGTTTCCGGTCGCGTCACAAGTACCTTTCCGGCATAATTTTTAATCTGTCAGACTTTTTTGTGTTTTTTGGTGCAGCGCTGCTCGTGCTGTTAGGGAAGAAGGACGGAAGAAAATAAAGCAGCAAAAAAAAGGCTGTTGCCCTCTGCATAAAAAGCAAAGCGGCAAAGCCTTTTTTTCTTAATCACATTTTTGTTCCTTATATCTTAGTCCTAATAAAAAATCGAAATTCTATATTACAGAGAAAGGTACATTGAAAAAAACGGGCTGATTAAAATTGTTTCCTTCTGATAATAAGGAAGCAGTAATTAGCAGACTGTTACGTTGACAGCCTGAGGACCTTTTGCGCCTTCGGTAACGTCGAATTCTACGTTAGCGCCTTCTTCTAAGGATTTGAATCCCTGCATGTTCAGTCCTGAGTAGTGTACGAATACATCCTTTCCTTCTTCATCGGAGATGAATCCGTAACCCTTCTGATTGTTGAACCACTTAACTGTACCTTTCATTTCAGTACCTCCAAAATTAATCTATCATGCCATTTGGCACAGGTTCAGAATAGCATACATTATTCCAAAAGTAAAGGAAATTACGAAAGTATTTCGTAGGAAATACCGTGATTTTTCAGGAAACGACAGACTAATTCGTCCCATTCTGTTTCAAAGGAGCGGTCAGTGGAAAAGATGCGGCAGGAAACGCCGGTGGTACAGGTAAGCATCTGATCTTTAAAATGCAGATTCAGATAGACACCTGAGATATCATTTTCCGAGAAAGAGCTGCCGGTGCAAAGGAGCGTATTTTTTAAGTTTTCAGGAGAGAGCATAAACACAAATTTAAAAAAGGAAGGGGTGCGTTTCCCTTTGATCAGGTCAAAGCAGGTTGAACGGAACAGCGAAAACGGTGCAGTGGAAAGTCCGGTTAGTCCGAGGATTTCCAGTTCATCCGTGGAATAAAAGGAAGTGTTCAGATGGCCGTCAATGCGGTAGGTGACTGCGGTGGTGATCACGGCCTCGGGCATGAGAAAATGGTCAAATAAATCGGTTTTTAAAAGCTTTGCCATAAAGTCCCTGACATCCGTAATCTGTAATGAAATCATAAAATCCCTCCTGCTTTTTTCATGATATAACGGTTAAATTATAACGGTTTAAAATGCCAAGCGCAATCACAATGGAAAGATTTTTTGAGGCAGCTATCGAAAAATGAAAAAAAATATAGTAGAATACAAAGCAGGAGGAATCAGGATATGACAGAATTGGAAGAATTATTTTCATTGCTGGAGGAGGGCACTTCTCCTTATCAGGTGGTGTTACATACGGAAGAAAATTTAAAACAGGCAGGTTTTACGGGACTTTCTTTTGGAGAGCCGTGGCAGCTTTCCACAGGTGGTAAGTATTATGTAAACCATCATGGCTCCACTGTTTTTGCATTTACAATGCCGGAAAAGACAGAGTTTACGGGAAATATCCGTATTGCAGCGGCACACACGGATTTTCCGTGTCTGCGCATCAAACCGAATCCGGATGTCAAAACCGCGTCCTATGCACAGGTCAATGTGGAAGTCTATGGCGGAGCAATCTTAAATACCTGGCTTGACCGGCCGCTCAGCGCAGCGGGCCGTGTGGCGGTAAGAAGTGATAAGATATTTTGCCCGGATATCCGCTATGTGGATTTAAAGAAGCCGGTCTTTACGATACCGAATCTGGCGATCCATATGAACCGTGAGGTGAATAAGGGCGTTGAGTTAAACAAGCAGATCGATATGATCCCGCTGTTTGGGATGGAAACGTCTTTCCTTTCTTATCTGGCGCAGGAGCTTTCAGTAAAAGAAGAGGATATTCTGGATTATGAACTTTATATTTACTGTGCGGAAAAACCGCTTCCGGTCGGAGGCAGGGAAGAATTCATTTCTTCGCCACGTCTGGATAATCTGACGAGTGTGGCGGCACTGACCGCAGCAATCCAAAAGGCACATCCGCGGGATGGTATCAACGTCATCGCGCTTTTTGATCATGAAGAGATCGGCAGCCGGACTAAGCAGGGCGCAGGTTCCTTTATGTTAAATGAACTCTTAGACAAGATCCTGCTCACGACAGGGCATGATACAGTTGCGGCAAAGGAAGCAAAATACAACAGCATGATGCTTTCTGTTGATGTGGCGCATGCACTGCATCCGAATCAGATGGGTAAAATGGATATTACAAATAAACCGGTGCTCGGTCAGGGCTTCTGTATCAAGGAAGCATGCTCACAATCCTATGCGACAGACTGCGAGGCGATCGGTGCAGTAGAACAGTTATGCCGGGCAAAGCAGATTCCGTATCAGAAATTTGTAAATCGTTCGGATATTCCGGGAGGAAGTACACTCGGATCGATCGCATCCGCACTGCTTCCGGTAAAGACCGTGGATATCGGGCTTCCGTTGCTTGCGATGCATTCCGCCAGAGAACTGATGGGAAAGGATGACTTAAAGGCACTGTGTGACTGCGTGTGCGAGTTCTTCAGCGTTTGTTAAAAGCGGTGCTCCGCAGTCTGGAATATAACTGTGTAACAAAAAAGAAGTTGAGAGGGACAATATGCTTGGAAAGAGAAAAAAATGGCTGATGTCCGGAATAGTGGCGCTGGTGCTTGTGACCTGCGGCTGTTCTTCTGCAGAAGTGGAAGGAATCAAAGAAGGTATCCTGTCAGCCACAGAAAAGCTTGCGGTGCAGGAAACGAAAAAGCAGACATCGCAGACAGAGCAGACGACAGAAACGGAAGAAAACGACATCGTCGGGATCTCGGACGGAAAATATGCATATGGCTGTCTGGATGACGAGACAAAAAAGGTCTATGATGAGATCCTGCATGTGATCCTGCAACAGCAGGAGAGCATCATGGTGTCTACGCTGGATGAAACGGTACTGGATCTTGCATACTGTGCGGTCAATGCGGACTATGGCGGACTTTTCTGGGTGTCCGGTTACCAGTATACGCGGTATATGGTGGGAGACCAGCAGACGGGACTTGCATTTTCTCCGCAGTATACCATGAGCTATGAGGAACGGCAGAATATGCAGGCATCCATTGATGCAAGTGTAGATCAGATACTTTCCGGCATATCGATCACGGACAGCGACTATGACAAGGCAAAATATGTCTACGAAAAGCTGATACAGACGGTGGATTATGTGCCGGATGCCGCAAACAATCAGAATATCATCAGTGTATTTCTGGGCGGTCAGACCGTCTGTCAGGGTTATGCCTGTGCCACGCAGTATCTGCTTAATCTTTTGGATATTCCGGGTGTGATCGTTACCGGAACTGCGAATGGGCAGACACATGCCTGGAATCTTGCGCTGCTTGATGGAAACTACTATTATATTGATACGACGTGGGGTGATCCGACCTATGGAAATGCAGGAGAAGACAAGGGAGAGATCAGCTATGATTATCTGAATCTGACGACCGCTGAGATCACGAAGACGCACACGATGACAGTGGATTTTCCGCTGCCGGACTGTACGGCGATCGAGGATAATTACTATGTGCGTGAGGGACACTACTATACAGACTGGTATCCGGAGGAGATTGGTGCGCTCTATCAGGCGGCATGGGAAAACGGAACCGGACCGGTGGCGGTAAAATTTGCCGATTCAGCATTGTATACAGAGGCAAAGGAATACTTTATTTCCGGTCAGCATATCGGGGACTTCTGTAGCGGTTTGAGATCGTTCCGTTACCGGGAAAACCAGGAACTTGGCGTGCTTACCGTATATTTTCAATAACTTTTATTCTTTTTTTATAAAATACCTCTTTTCAATTGGTAATATTTGTGCTACTATCATGTAGTAATAAAAACTACATGATGCAGAGGAAAAGAAAATGACATATAAAATTATACTTGACAGTTGTGGAGAACTTACCGATGTGATGAAGCAGGATGGACATTTCTGCAACGTCGCACTGGAGCTGAGTGTGGATGACTATCACATTACCGATGACGAGAGCTTCAATCAGGCAGATTTCCTGCGCCGGGTCAGAGAGAGCAAGAACTGTCCGAAATCGTCCTGTCCTTCTCCGGAGAGTTACATCAATGCGTTCGGCGATGCGGAACATATTTATATGATCACACTCTCTTCGAACCTAAGCGGTTCTTACAACAGTGCGGAACTTGCAAAAAATATCTATATTGAGGAGCATCCGGATGCGGATATCCATGTATTTGATTCCCGGTCTGCTTCGGTCGGTCAGACACTGATCGGTTTAAAAGTGCAGGAACTGGAGGAAAAAGGTCTGGATTTTGACAGTATCATCATGCAGACCGAGGCGTATATCAATGAGCAGAATACGTTTTTTGTACTGGAGACACTGGATACGCTGCGCAAAAACGGACGTCTCAGCAATCTGAAGGCTGTTGTGGCAAGCGCACTCAGCATAAAGCCGGTGATGGGGGCAACTCCGGAAGGTACGATCTGTCAGCTCGGTCAGGCGAGAGGTATGACGAAGGCACTGGATAAGCTGGTTCAGAATGTGGTTGAAAAGACGAAAGACAGCGAAAACCGTATCCTTGCCATCGCACACTGTAATTGTCCGAAGCGTGCACAGTTTGTCAGGGAAAAGCTGGAAAAACTGGCAAAATTTAAAGACATTATTGTGGTGGATACTGCGGGTGTCAGCACAATGTATGCAAATGACGGCGGAATCATCATTGCAGTATAACGACAGAGAAACTGTGGCATAATAAAGATATATCGTATAGTGAAGAGACAGGAGACAGACAGCGTGAGGACGGCAGAACATACCGGAAACAAAAAGAAACTGGCACTTGCAGTTATCCTTATTGTGGTTTTACTCGCAGTATTTGCCGGCATTTACCGGTTTTTTGCACCGAAATCCGCAGCGGGAAACAAGGATTATACGCTTGCGGTGGTGGATGATGCAGGAAATACTGTGAATTATCAGGCATCCACGGATGCGGAATATTTACGGCAGGCTTTGGAGGAACTGGAAAAGGCAGAGGATTTTTCCATAGAAGGCGAAGAGGAAAGCTATGGGTTGTATATTAAAACGGTAAACGGTGTTACCGCTGATTATGATACAGATGGTGCATACTGGTCGATCTATGTGAATGGTGAATATGCGACAAACGGTGTGGATTCCCAGCCGGTCAATGACGGCGATGCCTATCGCCTTGTTTATGAGAAATAATATGAACAGAACATTTTTTACAACCAAAGAAATCGTGATTACGGGCGTTATAGCAGCAACACTTGAGGCGGCAAAGATATCCTTATCTTTTCTGCCAAATGTGGAACTGGTAACGCTCCTTCTTATTTTATACACTCTGTTTTTTGGATGGAAAACCCTCGTCTCTGTATTTGCGTTTGTCGGTGTGGAGTGTGCGGTCTGGGGTGTTGGACTCTGGACAGTTATGTATCTTTATATCTGGCCGCTACTCGTGCTCCTTACATTGCTTTTGCGCCGGAAAAAATCCGTGTGGGTATTTGCAGTTCTCTCGGCACTGTTCGGACTGTTTTTCGGGGCACTCTGTGCATTGCCGTATCTCTTTATTGGCGGGGTGTCGATGGTGTTTACTTGGTGGATTGCCGGGATTCCCTATGATATGCTGCACTGTGTAAGCAACTTTATTCTCTGTCTGGTGTTGTTCCGGCCGCTGCAAAGTGTGTTGGAACGGATTGGACGGGAAATTGACAGATGAAGGGTAAAAAGAATGCATTTTTTTGAAAATGCGGTATAATAAAGTCATATCAATGTATGAAAAAACGGAAAGGAGAAGGGGAATATGTTAAAAAACTGGAACAAACCAGACTGCCCGGAAGAAGAGGAGATTGAAAAACGTTTAAAGGCGGCGCGTGAGCGCCTGACGGTGCAGCAGATGCAGATCAAGGAGAAAAAACTGCCGGTACTGGTTCTGTTTGAAGGCTGGGGGGCCGCAGGAAAGGGCAGTGTACTCGGCAAGGTCATAAGAAATATAGATCCGCGTTTCTTTAAAGTTGCGACGATGGGAAAGCCGACGGAGGAAGAAATGAGAAAGCCGTTTTTATACCGGTATTTTGTTCAGATTCCGGAGGCGGGTAAATTTAAATTTTTAGACGGCGGCTGGCTGGATGAGGTGACACAGGATAAATTATACGGAAAAACCGATGCAGAGCAGTATAAGGAACAGATTGAAAGCGTCCGGCGATTTGAACGTCAGCTTACCGATAATGGTTATCTGGTCGTGAAATTTTTCTTCCAGATCAGCGAAAAAGAGCAGAAAAAACGTCTGGAACTGCTAAAAGATGATAAAAATACCAGGTGGCGTGTGAACCATGATGACAGCTGGCAGAACAAACATTATGAGCAGTGTATGGATGTGTTTGAGCAATATCTGTGTGACACCAACGAGTCACAGGCTCCGTGGTATCTCATTGATGCCAAAAATAAAAAGTGGGCGGAGCTTCAGGTGTTAGAGACACTGGTGAGCAGTATTGATACCGCACTGAAAAATGCGAGTCTCGCCGTTCCGCTTTTACAGAATCCGTTTCCGCTTGTGCAGGTGCCGAAGCTCTCGGAGGTAAAACTGGACAGGGAACTTACCCAGGATGAATACAAAGAAAAGCTGGATAAATATCAGAAGCATCTGCGGGAACTGCACAATGAACTTTACCGCAGAAAAATTCCGGTTATCATTGCCTATGAGGGCTGGGATGCCGCAGGCAAGGGCGGGAATATCAAGCGGATCACCGAAGCACTTGATCCGAGAGGATTTGAAGTGCATCCGATCGCAAGTCCGGAGCCGCATGAAAAAGCAAGACATTATCTCTGGCGTTTCTGGAACCGCCTGCCAAAGACCGGGCATGTCGCGATCTTTGACCGGACCTGGTATGGGAGAGTCATGGTGGAACGGCTGGAAGGCTTTTGCAGTGAAAATGACTGGCAGCGCGCTTACAATGAGATCAATGAGTTTGAAAAAGAGCTTTCCGACTGGGGAGCGGTTGTGATCAAATTCTGGGTACAGATCGATAAGGACACCCAGCTTGCCCGTTTCAAAGACCGGGAGAACACGCCGGAGAAACGCTGGAAGATCACGGATGAGGACTGGCGCAACCGTGATAAATGGGATCAGTATGAGGAAGCAGTCAATGAGATGTTAAAAAAGACCAGTACAAGCTATGCACCGTGGCATATCCTGGAGTCGAATGATAAAAAATATGCGCGTGTGAAAGCGCTTAAGATTGTTGTCGATGAAGTGGAAAAGGCGCTGAAAGAGAAAAAGTAGGGTTGTGGAAGAGGGGGCAGTCAATTAAAAATAATATTTCAAAGTGGAAAACAGGCATTGCGCGGACCGCAGCGGAGCGGAGATGCGAGAACTTGTTCGAGCCCCGGCTTAGTATATAAAAAAGGAAGCTTCTACGAAGCTTCCTTAAAAAGAGCGATAGACGGCGCACGAGGTCCGGGGGACCTCGGCATTGCGCGGACCGCAGCGGAGCGGAGACGCGAGAACTTGTTCGAGCCCCGTCGGCAGATAATAAAAAAGGAAGCTTCTACGAAGCTTCCTTTAGAAAGAGCGATAGACGGGGCTCGAACCCGCGGTCTCGACCTTGGCAAGGTCGCGCGTTACCAACTACGCCACTATCGCATTGCCTGTCAGACTTTCATCAACGACAAATAATAATATACAGGATAGCTTCCGCTTTGTCAACAACAAAATGAAAAAAATTAGAAGAATATGAAAAGCTGCTGTGACATAAGATAGAACAAAGAAAAGGTGGGGAGTTCCTATGAGCGCAAAAACAAAAATTGTGGTCCTTCATATGAAAGAACTGGTCTATACCATTATTTTTGTGGTGCTTGCGGTGCTTTTGATCTCGCTCTTTGTGTTTATGTTTGGTTCCAAAGACGGAGAAAAGACTGCGGAGACCATGAAATACACACCCGGAAAATATACCTCCTCGATTTTATTCAATGACAATACCATCGATGTGGAAGTGGTGGTGGATGAGAACCGCATCAATTCGGTCTCACTGGTAAATCTGGATGAGAGCGTGGCAACGATGTATCCGCTGATGCAGCCGGCACTGGATCAGATTTCGCAGCAGATCTACGAAAAACAGGCGTTAGACGATATTGATTACGGAAGTGAGAACCCATATACTTCGCAGGTGCTTGTGGATGCGATCCGGGATGCCTTGTCAAAAGCCGAGGTAAAGTGATAGTATAAAAGCATACCAGAAATGAAGGAGTGTGCGATGAGCAGTCAGTGCGGAGAAATTTCCTATCAGGTTATTTATAAAAATGTAAAACATATGACAATCCGCGTCACGGCGAAAGCAGAAGTGATCGTGACGGCACCGCAATATTACCGCGAAGAACAGATTCGGAAATTTGTGACAGAAAAGAGTAGCTGGATCGTAAAACATCTGATGGAAATGAAACAAAGGCAGGGGATAACGCTGTCGGAGCTTGCTTTCGGGGAAGAAGAAGAGAGGGAGCTGCGCGCACTGGTTGATGCGTATCTCCCAGCATTTGCGCACTATCAGATACCGGAGCCGCGGGTGCATTTCCGCCGGATGAAGAGCCGGTGGGGGAGCTGCAACAAGTCACGTGCATCAATCACGCTCAATCAGGCATTGTGTGCGGTTCCTCCCGAGTGCCGTACTTACGTGGTGGTTCACGAGCTGGCACATCTGGTGGAGGCAAATCACAGTGCCGCCTTTTATCAGGTGGTAGAGACAGTGCTTCCGAAGTACAAAGAATACGAAAAGAGGTTAAAAGACTATGCGTTACAAGATGAAAAATGAGAAACTTACCGTAGAGATCGAGTCTTTTGGAGCAGAATTAAAATCCATAAAGAGCAATACGACCGGAGCAGAATACATGTGGTATGGAAGACCGGAGTATTATAAAAGAACGTCACCGATTCTGTTCCCGTTCGTAGGAAGCCTGAAAAATCAGGAATACATTTACGAAGGAAAGCATTATCCGATGACACAGCACGGCTTTGCACGCGATATGGAATTTCAGGTGAAGGAGCAGAAAGAGGATGAACTGTGTTTTCTTCTTGTGTCGGATGATTCCACACTGGTAAAATATCCGTTTGCGTTTGAATTACATATTGGATACCGCCTGATCGGCGATACTTTAAAAGTAACATGGAAGGTAGTCAATACCAACGATAAGGAAATGCATTTTTCTATTGGCGCCCACTCCGAATTCAACTGCCCTCTGCATGATGAGCCGGACAAGACCGGATACGGACTGGATTTCCATACCGGACGTGGTGTGCTTGCATCCCGCATCAATGAACAGGGTCTGATGCTTGATGCAAAACAGGAAATTGCAGCAGACGGCGGGAAAATGCTGTTTCCGGAAGGCTTCTTCGATGACGGCGTGTACATTGTGGAAAATAAACAGACTGACCGGGTGTCACTGGTCGATCCTGACGGAAGAGAATATGTGACGGTAAGTGCGGATGCACCGCTTTTCGGCATATGGTCTCCGGAAAAGAAAAATGCACCGTTTGTTGCAATCGAACCGTGGTATGGCAGATGTGACAGAGCAACCTTTGAGGGCGAGCTCGATGCACGTGAGTGGGGAAATCATCTGATGCCGCATGAAACCTTTGAGAAGTCTTACGAGATTACGATCACGGAATAAAAAAGAGGAGCCGGCACCGCAGCCTAGTTGGCAGCGGGCGGCTCCTTTGTCATAGCTTCGTGTTCTTTTTTCAGCTCATCGTGGAGTGCAAATGAGTTCCAGCCGATATTTTCCGGGGTGAGGATGGCTTTTAGGGCAATACGTTCGATTTTTGCCCGCTTCATCTCAGATAAAAAGCGGTCGAGCAGCGCCTCATGAAAATCCTTCATAACGAGCATCTCATCGGTGAATGCCATATGCTCAGGAGTATCCGGAGAGGTGTCTGGTGAAGGCGCAAAGCCTTTCAATCCGGCGAGTACGCCAACGGGTTTTGTGTAATCTTCCGGGAGCACCTGGCGGATGCGGATTTTAAGTTTAAGGCAGATGAACTTGATTTTTCTGCCTTTTTCATTGTTCAGGTTGTAAAAAAGAACGAGTGGTGCCATGATGGTTCCTCCATAATAAGAATAGTTTTATTATAAGAAAAAAGCATTTTTTGTGCAAGATGGTATTTTTTGTCCGAATCGGAAAAAAGAAGGGAGAAAAAGAAGTTTGCAGAATGAAAAAATTCTGCTATAATGCGATACAGTATAGTAGGGGAATATAACATAATAAGAGGGATCTACGGATAGGAGCAGATGATGAAGATAATTATTGTAGGCTGCGGAAATGTTGGAGCCACACTGGCAGAGCAGCTCAGCAGGGAAGGACATGACATTACAGTAATTGATATCAAAGAGAAGCTTGTGGAGAATATTTCGACAAGCTGCGATGTGCTTGGAATTGTGGGAAACGGTGCGAGCTTTAATGTACAGTCGGAGGCAGGCATTGCAGATGCCGATTTATTGGTGGCGGTGACAGGACAGGATGAATTAAATCTTCTGTGCTGCCTGATCGCAAAGAAGGCAGGGGACTGTCATACGATTGCCCGGGTCAGCAATCCGGTCTACAGCAGGGAAATCTCATTTATCCGCGAGGAACTCGGACTTTCCATGATCATCAACCCGCAGCTTGCTGCGGCAAGGGAGATGGCGAGACTCTTAAAGTTCCCATCTGCGCTTGAGGTAGATTCGTTTGCAAAAAGCCGTGTGGATCTGGTCATTTACCGGATCGAGGAAGACTGCCCGCTCTGTAACGTAAAGCTGCGTGATATGGGAAGCAAGCTGCATTGCGATATCCTGATCGCGGTGGTGGAGCGTGGAGAAGATGTTATTATTCCGGATGGTAATTTTGAACTGAAGGCGAAGGATGTAATTTCGATTGTCGGTACACAGGCAAAGACGACCGAGTTTTTTAAAAAACTCGGAGCCCCGACAGCGGCGGCGAAAAATGTCATGATCATTGGCGGCGGACGTACCTCAATCTATCTGGCAAAACAGCTTCTGGATCTCGGGATCAAGGTAAAGATCATTGACCGTGATGCCGAGCACTGCGATGAACTCTCCGAAATGCTTCCGAAGGCAATGATCATATGCGGAGATGCCACGGACAAAGAGCTTCTGATGGAAGAAGGGCTGATGGAGACAGAGGCATTTGTCGCCACCACGAATTTTGATGAGGAAAATATCATGCTTGCGTTGTTTGCAAAGAGCTGTTCCAAGGCAAAGCTTATTACCAAGGTGCATCGTATTTCCTATGATGAGATCATCGATAATCTGAATGTGGGCAGTATCATTTATCCAAAATATATTACGGCAGAATCGATCATTAAATATGTGCGTGCAATGAAAAATTCGCTTGGCAGCAACATTGAAACGTTGTACCGGCTGAATGATAACCAGGTTGAGGCGGTAGAGTTCCTGATCAAGGAGGATGCTCCGGTAGTCGGCATTCCGCTGCAGGATCTTAAGTTGAGACCGAATATGCTGATCGGCTGCATCACGCACCGGGGACAGGTTACGATCCCGAAAGGGCAGAGCGTGATCGAGGTCGGAGACACGGTCATCATTATCACGACAACGACCGGTCTGCATGATATCCGTGACGTGGTAAAGTAGGAGGCCTGACATGAATTATTCGATGATTCGTTATATTTTGTGCAGTGTCCTGAGCTTTGAAGGACTGTTTCTGCTGCTGCCGGCGCTAGTCGGAGGTATCTATGGTGAAAAAGAGGGGCTTATCTACCTTGCGGTTGCGGCTGGGAGCCTGCTGCTTGGAATGCTCGGCAGAATAAGGAAACCCAAAAGCAGTGTTTTCTATTCAAGAGAGGGATTTTCTGCAGTATCCTTAAGCTGGATTATTTTAAGTATGGTTGGAGCGCTTCCGCTTTGGCTGACCGGAGAATTTCCGTCTTACATTGATGCATTGTTTGAGACAATTTCCGGTTTTACGACTACTGGTGCAAGTGTACTTTCTTCCGTTGAGGAACTGACCCATGCGACGGCATTCTGGCGTTGTTTTACACACTGGATCGGAGGAATGGGGGTGCTGGTATTTATCATGGCGATCCTGCCACTTTCCGGAAGCTCATCTCTGCATCTGATGCGTGCGGAAAGTCCGGGGCCGTCGGTCGGGAAACTGGTGCCGAAGATCCGGAGCACGGCAATGATCTTATATGGCATGTATCTTGGCATTACACTGATTGAGATACTGGCTTTAAAAATAGCCGGGATGTCGTGGTTTGAGTCTGTGACATTATCTTTTTCCACGGCGGGAACCGGCGGATTTGCGCTGTTAAACAGCAGCATTGCATCATACAGTCTTGCGGTGCAGATCATCATTACAGTGTTTATGCTGCTTTGTTCCATCAACTTTAACATATATTATCTGTTTTTGATAAGAAGACCGAAGGACGCCATATTAAACGAAGAAGTGCGCTGGTTTTTATGTATTGTTTTCGGATCGGCACTGCTTATAACGATCAATATTCGTGGGGCATACTCCAGTGTGTTCATGGCATTTCACGAAGCTTTATTTCAGGTCGCGTCTATCATCAGCACTACCGGTTTTGCAACAACGGATTTTAATCTGTGGCCGGAATTTTCCAAAATGATCCTGGTGGGCCTCATGTTTGTCGGTGCATGTGCAGGCAGTACAGGGGGCGGTTTTAAGGTATCGCGGCTGATGATCGTTATCCGTGCGGTCAAAAACGAGATCCTGTCTGTGACGCATCCGCGAAGTGTGCAGAAGGTACATATGGACGGAAGAAGAGTGCCTGACAATGTGGTGAAGACAGCGCTCTGTTATATGACAGCGTATGTGCTGATCATACTGATCTCTATTTTATGTATCAGTGTGGACGGACACGATATGACAACGAATATGACTGCGGTCATGACGACGTTCAATAACGTAGGCCCGGGACTTTCCATGGTCGGACCGACCGGAAATTTTGGCGCATTCAGTATTTTTTCCAAGCTGGTGCTGATGTTTGACATGCTGATCGGACGTCTGGAACTGTTTCCGATGCTCGTGCTGTTCGCACCGGGTATGTGGCGGCTTCCGGCGAGAAAAGCGGACAAAAAGGAGCCGGGACTTGATATCTGAAACGGAAACCAGTGCGGGATTGCATTTTCCCGTGGAATTTATTATAATTGTAAATTATAGTGTGCGATAGAGAAAAAATGGGCGAAGTGGGTGATGTTTATGGCTGATATTACAACAGAACAACTGGAAGAACTGGAAAACGAGGTAATTCCCAAAACCGATAATATAAAGACGATGAAAGAATTCCAAAGTCCGGAGAGTCTTTATAAGGAACTGATAGCCAGTGTGCGTAAATATCATCCTTCCGACGATATTTCCATGATCGAAAAAGCGTATCATGTGGCAGATGAAGCACATAAAGGGCAGGTCAGAAAGTCCGGAGAGGCATATATAATCCATCCGTTGTGTGTTGCGATCATACTAGCGGAGCTGGAACTGGATAAAGAGACAATCGTTGCCGGACTGCTTCATGATGTGGTTGAGGACACGGTCATGACCGTGGAAGAGATCACAGAGGAATTTGGTGCAGAGGTGGCACTTCTTGTGGACGGTGTCACCAAGCTCGGACAGCTCGCCTATGATGCAGACAAGGTGGAGGTGCAGGCGGAAAATTTAAGAAAGATGTTCCTTGCGATGGCAAAGGATATCCGTGTTATCCTGATCAAGCTGGCGGATCGTCTGCACAACATGCGTACCTTAAAATATATGACCCCGGAGAAGCAGAAGGAAAAGGCACGTGAGACGATGGACATCTATGCGCCGATCGCACAGCGTCTCGGTATTTCCAAGATCAAGATCGAACTGGATGACCTTTCACTCAAATATCTGGAGCCGGAGGCATACTACGATCTGGTTGAAAAAGTTGCACTCCGCAAGAGCGTGCGGGATGAATATGTGCAGCAGCTTGTGGGTGAAGTCAGAAAAAACATTGAGGCAGCGGGGATCAAGGCGGACATCGAAGGCCGTGCCAAGCATTTTTTCAGTATCTATAAGAAAATGAAAAATCAGGGTAAGACGATCGATCAGATCTATGACCTGTTCGCAATCCGTATTATCGTGGAGACAGTGAAAGACTGCTATGCAGCGCTCGGTGTGATCCATGAGATGTACAAGCCGATCCCGGGGCGCTTCAAGGATTATATCGCAATGCCGAAGCCGAATATGTACCAGTCACTGCATACCACACTGATCGGACCGACCGGACAACCGTTTGAGATCCAGATCCGTACCTATGAGATGCACCGCACCGCAGAGTACGGTATCGCAGCTCACTGGAAATATAAAGAGGCATCAGATGGAAAGAATGTCCAGAATCAGGAAGAGGAAAAGTTAAGCTGGCTGAGACAGATCCTGGAGTGGCAGCGTGATATGTCGGACAACCGGGAGTTCATGAGTCTCTTAAAGAGTGATCTCGACCTGTTTTCGGATACGGTATTCTGCTTTACGCCGACCGGTGATGTAAAGAATCTGCCGAACGGCTCGACACCGGTGGATTTTGCGTACAGCATCCATTCAGCAGTCGGAAACAAGATGATCGGCGCAAAAGTAAACGGAAAACTGGTTCCGATCGATTATGTGATCCAGAACGGCGACCGGATTGAGATATTAACTTCCCAGAATTCCAAGGGACCGAGCAGGGACTGGCTCAATATCGTAAAGAGCACCCAGGCAAAGAACAAGATCAACCAGTGGTTCCGCAGCGAGTTAAAAGAAGAGAATATCGTAAAAGGAAAAGAACTGATTTCCCAGTATTGCAAGGCGAAGAACATTAATCTTTCCGATATCAATAAACCGGAATATCAGAGTAAGATACTGCGTAAGTACGGATTCCATGACTGGAATGCGTGTCTGGCGACACTCGGACATGGTGGCTTGAAGGAAGGTCAGATCGTAAACCGCATGCTGGAAGAGTACCGCAAGGATCATCCGATCCAGATGACGGATGAGGATGTGCTGGATGCGGTGTCAGAGAATAAGGAGAAAGCAGCGGCAGCATCACCGGTCGTAAAATCAAAGAGCGGTATTATTGTAAAGGGACTTTATGATGTGGCGGTGCATTTTTCCAAGTGTTGCAGCCCGGTTCCTGGCGATGAGATCGTCGGTTTTGTGACACGGGGCAGAGGCGTCTCGATCCACCGGACGGATTGTATCAATATCATCAATCTGTCGGATATGGAGCGTGCACGTCTGATCGATGCGGAGTGGCAGCAGGATACCGATGGAGACGGCAAGGGACTGTATATTGCGGAGATAAAGATCTTCTGTCACGACAGAAAGGGACTGCTTGTGGATATCACAAAGATATTTACCGAGCGTGAGATCAGCATCAACGGCATCAACTCCAAGACCAGCAAGCAGGGGATCGCGACGATCTCCGTATCTTTCAGCGTAAAAGGAAAAGAAGAGCTTGAGCGGCTGGTCGAGAAAGTGCGCCAGATCGAGAGCGTGATCGATATTGAGCGTACGACAGGCTGATGATTGACAGATAAAGGAGAGACCATGGCAAAAATAAAAGTATATTCATATCAGGTAGGACCGGTCTGTACGAACTGCTATTTTGCAGCAAACACGGAGACGAAGGATGCGGTCATCATTGATCCGGGGGCAGCGCCGGACTACCTGATCGAGCAGATCGGGCAGGAGGGACTGCATCCGGTCGCTGTGCTTCTGACGCACGGACACTTTGATCATGCAACGGCGGCGGCGGATGTGGCAGAGCATTTTGGCATACAGATCTATGCGCATGAACTGGAAAAGGAAACGCTGGAAAATCCGGTGATCAATCTCTGTGCGATGGCAGGAAATCCGGGGCAGGTATTTCATGCAGATGTTTTTGTAAAAGACGGACAGATGCTGGAGCTGGCGGGATTTTCCATTCGCGTGCTGCATACACCGGGTCATACCGTGGGCGGCGTGTGCTATTATTTTATAAAGGAAAACGTCTTGTTTTCCGGGGATTCGCTGTTCTGTGAATCCATTGGACGCACGGATTTCCCGAAGGGCAGTATGTCTGATCTGATCCGTACCGTAAAGGAAAAGCTTCTGGTGCTTCCGGAATATGTGCGTGTTTATCCGGGACACAATGAGGAAACCACAATCGAGCATGAGCGTGTATACAATCCGTATTTTTAGGAAAAGAGTTTTTTATGATTATCGTGAAATTAAATCAGCCAGGGTTTGAATATGACATTCATTCCCTGGTAAAGTCTTTTTATCCGGCAGAAGATGTGTATGTGTCGGTACAGGAAAAACAGACGGATGAGCCGGTCTTATTTTATATGGAATGTCAGTATGTCACAGATGAAATCCGGCTGTTTGTCTGGAAAAATAAAGAAAAATGTAAGGAAAAGCCTTTAAAAGAGCAGACAATTTCGATTGCGGGGGCTGACCGCAAAGAGGTAAAAAACCGTCTGAAACGTGTGCTTTATACGATGCTTTCCGAACACACGGGGATTACGCTCCCGTGGGGAACACTAAGCGGGATTCGCCCGGTCAAGATACCGATGCAGCTTTTGGAAGAGGGAAAGGGCAGGGATGAGATCGCGTCTTATATGAAAGACACTTATTATTGTTCGGATGGAAAGACAGAGCTGGCGATTGACATTGCGGAGCGTGAACTTGCGCTGTTACAGAAACTCGATTATGAACACGGCTACAGCATTTATATCGGGATTCCGTTCTGCCCGAGCACCTGTCTTTACTGTTCGTTTACATCCTATCCGCTTTCGGCGTGGAAAGACCGCGTGGATGCGTATCTGGATGCACTGGAAAAGGAGATTGATTTTACCGCCGAAAAATGTAAGAACCGGAAGTTAAATACGATCTACATCGGAGGCGGAACGCCGACAACACTGACGGCGGCGCAGCTGGACCGCCTGATCCGCAAGATCAAGTGCAGCTTCAATCTGTCGGATCTTTTGGAATTTACGGTGGAAGCAGGCAGACCGGACAGCATCACCAAAGAAAAGTTAGAGGTGCTGCACTGGCATGGCATTTCAAGGATCTCGATCAATCCGCAGACGATGAAACAGAAGACGCTTGATATCCTCGGCAGACATCATACGGTGGAACAGATCGAGGAGACGTTTCACCTGGCACGTGAGATCGGATTTGACAACATCAACATGGATCTTATTATGGGACTGCCGGAGGAAACAATCGAGGATGTCGCGTATACGATGTCGCGCTTAAAGATGCTTGATCCTGACAATATCACGATCCATTCGCTTGCGATCAAGCGGGCGGCGAGACTCAACATATTTAAGGATCAGTATAAGGAATTGAAGATCGAGAATACGCAGGCACATCTGGATGTGGCGGCGCAGGCGGCAAAGCAGATGGGGCTGACCCCGTATTATCTTTACCGTCAGAAAAATATGGCGGGGAATTTTGAGAATGTCGGTTACGCAAAGCCGGGCAAGGCAGGCATCTATAATGTCTTGATTATGGAGGAAAAACAGACTATAATGGCACTTGGTGCAGGTGCTTCTACAAAATTTGTGCTTGATCATGGAGCACGCACGGAACGCGCAGAAAATGTCAAGGACGTGACCAGCTATCTGGCGCGGATTGATGAAATGATAGATAGAAAAGCAAAGAAAATGGAGGAAATTTCATGGCATTAGTAAAGAAACCTGTCACAGGTATGAAGGATATTTTACCGGAAGAAATGCAGATTCGCGACTATGTGGTGAATATCATCAAGGAGACTTACCGGAGCTTCGGATTCACCCCGATCGATACGCCGTGCATGGAGCACATCGAAAATCTGTGCAGCAATCAGGGCGGCGAGAATGAAAAGCTCATTTTTAAGGTGTTAAAACGCGGCGAGAAGCTGGATCTTGCACATGCAGAGAATGAAAGTGATCTGGTTGATTCTGGTATGCGCTATGATCTGACCTTACCGCTTTCCCGTTTTTATGCAAACAATGCGAACAATCTGCCGTCCCCGTTTAAGGCGCTTCAGATCGGAAGTGTCTGGAGAGCAGACCGTCCGCAGAGAGGACGTTTCCGTCAGTTTACACAGTGTGATATCGACATCCTTGGTGAGCCGACCAATCTGGCAGAGATCGAACTGATCCAGGCAACGACCACGACGCTTGGAAAGCTTGGATTTAAAAATTTTGAGATCCGTATCAATGAGCGCCGCATCTTAAAGGCAATGGCTGCTTACAGTGGATTTGAAGAAAAAGATTTTGATGTCGTATTTATTATTCTGGATAAGATGGACAAGATCGGGCTTGACGGTGTGGCGAAGGAACTGGAAAAATCCGGTTTCGCAAAGGAGAGCATTGAAAAATACCAGTCACTTTTTACCGGCGTGGAAAAAGCTGAGGATGGTGTGCAGTATCTGGCAGATACCCTGGGTGAATATCTGGATGGCGATGTCATGGAAAACTTTAAGGATATCATCACCGCAGTCGAGGCAACAAAGGGCGACTTCTTTAAGCTGGTCTTTGATCCGACACTGGTGCGCGGAATGTCCTATTACACCGGAACAATCTTTGAGATCGCAATGCCGGAGTTTGGCGGAAGCTGTGGCGGCGGCGGACGTTACGATAAAATGATCGGAAAATTTACCGGACAGGATGTACCGGCATGTGGATTTTCCATCGGATTTGAGCGTATCATCATGCTGCTGTTGGAGAGCGGATTTAAGGTTCCGTCCCAGGAAAAGACCGCATATCTGATCGAGAAGGGGTATCCGAACGACAAGCTCTGCGAGGTCATGAAACAGGCAGCAGAGGAGCGTGCCGCAGGAAAACAGATCCTTTTGACACGCATGAACAAAAACAAAAAGTTCCAGAAAGAAAAACTTACCGCAGAGGGGTATACAAACTTCGTGGAATTTTTTAATAAATAGTTGTTAAATCAAGATTAAATTATAGGATAAATCAGGAGGAAATACTCATGGCAGAGTCAATGAGAGGCATGAAAAGATCCCACAGATGTACGGAGGTTTCTGCAGCGAACATCGGGCAGACCGTTACCGTCATGGGATGGGTACAAAAAAGAAGAAATCTGGGAAGTCTGATCTTTATCGATTTAAGAGACCGTTCCGGAATCCTTCAGATCGTATTTGATGAAAACAGCGTAGGAGCAGAAGGATTTGCCAAGGCAGGAACGCTCAGAAGCGAATATGTGGTTGCTGTGACCGGTACGGTACAGAAGCGTTCCGCAGCAGTAAACGAGGCGTTAAAGACCGGAGATATCGAGGTGATCGCCACGGATATCCGCGTGTTGTCCGAATCTCTGACACCGCCGTTCCAGATCGAAGAAAACAGCCAGACGAAGGATGAGATCCGCCTGAAATACCGTTATCTGGATTTAAGAAGACCGGATATCCAGCGCAACCTGATGATGCGCAGCAAAGTTGCATATCTGATGCGTGATTTTATGGCAAAGGAAGGTTTCCTCGAAATTGAGACACCGACCTTGTGTAAATCTACACCGGAAGGCGCAAGAGACTACCTTGTACCGAGCCGTGTGCATCCGGGTTCTTTCTATGCTCTGCCGCAGTCACCGCAGCTCTTTAAACAGCTTCTTATGGTTTCAGGATTTGACCGCTATTTCCAGATCGCCCGCTGCTACCGTGATGAGGATCTGCGTGCCGACCGTCAGCCGGAGTTTACCCAGGCGGATATGGAGCTTTCTTTCGTAGATATTGATGATGTCATCGAAGTAAATGAGCGTCTGTTAAAATATATTTTCAAAGAAGCAATCGGTGTCGATGTGCAGATCCCGTTAAAGCGGATGCCGTGGCAGGAAGCAATGGACCGTTTCGGTTCTGACAAGCCGGATACCCGTTTTGGCATGGAGCTGCATGATGTGTCCGATGTCGTAAAAGGATGCGGCTTTGGTGTATTTACCGGTGCGCTTGAAAATGGCGGTTCTGTGCGTGGTATCAATGCCGAGGGACAGGGCGCAATGCCGAGAAAGAAGATCGACAAGTTAGTTGAATTTGCAAAGGGTTACGGTGCAAAGGGACTTGCATATCTGTCCATCAATGAGGACGGCACCTACAAATCTTCTTTTGCAAAATTCATGACAGAGGAAGAACTGGACAAGCTGGTCCAGGCAATGGAAGGAAAGCCGGGCGATCTGTTGCTTTTTGCGGCAGATAAGAATAAGATCGTATGGAACGTGCTGGGCGCGCTGCGTTTGGAGCTGGCAAAAGAGCTCGATCTGCTTGATCCGAACCAGTACAATTTCCTCTGGGTAACAGAGTTCCCGCTTCTTGAGTGGTCGGATGAGGAGAACCGCTTTATGGCAATGCATCATCCGTTTACGATGCCGATGGAAGAGGACTGGGACAAGATCGATTCTGATCCGGGTTCTGTTCGTGCAAAGGCATACGATATCGTATTAAATGGGACAGAGCTTGGTGGCGGTTCCGTCCGTATCCACCAGGATGATATCCAGGAGAAAATGTTTGAGGTGCTCGGATTTACCAAGGAGAGAGCGCATGAGCAGTTCGGATTCCTGTTAGGTGCATTCCAGTACGGAGTACCGCCTCACGCAGGACTTGCTTACGGACTTGACCGTCTTGTAATGCATATGGTACATGCGGATTCCATCCGTGACGTTATTGCATTCCCGAAGGTAAAGGATGCCTCCTGTCTGCTGACCAATGCACCGGATGTGGTAGACGAAAAGCAGTTGGAGGAGCTTGGAATCGAAGTCACACCGCAGGCAAAGGAAGCGGAAGAAGCAGAAGAAAAATAAGCGTATCCAGGCGAACGCTTCAGATTGGGAAAGACCGGAAATCTGGCGAACGTGTCAGACTTCCGGTTCTTTTTCTTTTATCTCATGGCGACGAGGAAAATGGACGTGTGCCTGCACAGGCGCCCATTTGACGACTGCTGGTCTTAAGCGGGATGCACGAAGCGCATCTCATCTCTGTGTCAAATTATGAAAAAAATATAAACTGCATAAAAAGTATTTACAATCTGAAAAAAAGTAGTATGATAAAAATGTCTTAATTATCTTGAAGCAAATCTAAAATTCAGGATTTCTAAATTTCAAAGCATTATTCAAAAACATTCCAATTGGAGAAAAGAGTATGTCAGAAAAAAGAAAGGCAGTGTCTATGCGGCTGCGTGCTTTCCGATACCGCAGACAGCTTTGGCGTGTCACACGGCGGGCTTTCCGGATGCATGGCAGACTCTGGCACAACTGCAGGATCTTTGGTAAGATACTGCAAAAAATCATGACAGGCGGAATCGTGTCTTTGCTTTTGTTCCTTGCGGCCGTCGGAGCGGTGACGCTGATCCATCCTGTTATGCGTGAGTTATTGTTACAGTTTTTTTCGTAAAGGAGGAAAAATTTATGGAACAGATCATCAAACATTTTACACCGGCAATGGCAGCATTTACAGTTGGAGTCCTGCTGATCGGGATTCTTGTGGCAGTACTGGCCTCGGATGGCGTGGTGGCGCAGGAGATGAATAAGATCATCACGGGCTTTTTTGAGGCGGCATCCGCGCAGCTTCCTGCTTAAAGAAAAAAAGGAAAGGAGTGATTGGTTGAGTGAGACGATTGCATTTGAGTTAAGCGAACAGCACTTCGGGATTTTTTACCCGTATCTGATGCAGGACAGTGTCACGGATATTGATTATAACGGCAGGAATATCTGGATCACCGATCTGGAAAAAGGGCGCTATCAGGCGCCCGAAACTGTCGGGGAACGCTTTGTTACACAGTTTACCCATGATATCGCAAACGGTATGAACCGACCGTTTAATCAGGCAAATCAGGTGCTTGAGGCAGATACAAAGGAGCTTCGGATCAGTATTGTCCATGAGTCGGCGGCGCTTTCCGGAACCAGTATCTGTATCCGCAAATCACCGGCGGTCGTGCGAAACACCGTAGAGGAACTGCTGCAAAGCGGCTATATGAGTCTGCCGGTCTTAAGTCTGTTAGCAAACTGCGTCCGTGCGAAGATGAATTTTGTGTTTGGCGGGACACCGGGAGTCGGAAAGACAGAGTGTGCAAAGTTTTTTATGCAGTTTATTCCACCGAATGAGCGGGTGATTACGATCGAGGACTCACTGGAACTGCATTATGGGGAGATTCATCCGGGCAGTGACTATGTGGAGCTGCGCGTGGGAGAAAACTTTGGCTATACCGAAGCGATCAAGGCGTGCTTAAGGCAGAACCCGCAGTGGCTTATGTTATCGGAGGCACGTTCTACGGAAGTGAGGTTCCTTTTAGAGCAGTGGAGCACCGGGGTAAACGGATTTTCCACGATCCATGTCAGGGATCTCAGGGAACTGCCGGACCGTCTGCTCAATATGATGGGCGGGGCGGGAGACGCAGTGCGTATGGAAAACCGTATTTATGAATTTGTAAACATCGGAATTCTGATCCGTTGTATCAGGACGAAGGAGGGGCGGCTGTTCCGCTATATTGACCAGGTCTGCTTTTTTACAAGAGAAGAGGAAGAAAACCGGATCTACTGGCTGGTTGAGGATGGAAAGCTGGTCAGAAGAGAACTTCCGGCGGAGGTGCAAAAGCAGCTTCACAGAGCAGGGATCGAAGATCCGTTTGTCTGCGGGGAACTGGACAGAATAAAAAGGGAGGTGGAAAGAGATATTGATAAAACAGAAAAAAACACATGTAATTAGACTGCTGAGCCACAAAAATCTGGAGCGAGAGGTTCATATCTATGGTTATCACTATTCTTCCAGAACGCATTTGCTCCTGATTATCGGAGTCCTGACCGGAAGCATTGCGATCGGGCTGATCTTTCGGCTTTCTGCACCGTTTGTGTTTGCGGTTGTTGTATTCTCGTTGTTCATGCTGCCGCTTCTGATCCTTTCAATGTATCAGCGCATGTATGAACAGAAACGTTTTTCGGAGGCGGGACAGTATGTGGATCAGATGCTTTATTCTTTTTTAAAGCATCAGAAGATTTATACTTCCTTAAAGGACTGCATGCGCGTGATGAAAGAGGGAGAGATGTATGATGTCATGAAGCAGGCAGTCTTTCATATCGACCGTGGAGTGGCGGACAGCGATGCCGGAGTCCTAAGGGAGGCACTGGCGCTCATTGAAGCAGCTTATCCGGCAGAAAAAATCCAGACAGCAGACGAACTGATGCTGCGCGTGGAGGAACGCGGCGGAGAGTTTGAAAATTCGATCCACTTACTTTTACAGGACGCGGATGTGTGGAAACGCGGCCGTTACAGACTGCAGGCGGAAAAAAAGAAGCGGCACGTGGAGGCGGTGCTCTGTATCATTTTTTCCACATTTCTGTGTGGCGCCGTTTTGTATGCCTTAAACTGGGCAGGCACGCTGTTTCCGTCAGCCGGAACCTTCGACATTTTTTCTTATCGTGTTGTGCAGCTTACATCAACAATTCTTATTATTTTCCATTTATTTGTTTTTTACAAAAGTTCTAAAAATCTGACCGCAGACTGGCTTTCCCACCAGGAGGGAGAAGATGAAAAGCTTGTGCTTTCCGGTTATGAGACGGTCATGCATTATGATCCGGACAAAGAGCGAAGAAAAAGTATGCTTTTTTTTGCACCGTTTTTTGTCGCTGCAGTTGCAGGAATGTTTTTTGGAAAAATGCTTCTTGCGGTACTTTTCCTCGGACTTGCGGTCTTTTTCCTGTTTCAGCACAGGATCGGCTATAAACTGGCAAAAGATACGGTAAAACGTGAGCTGTATGTGCGGTTTCCGCAGTGGCTCATGGATCTGGCGCTGTTGATGCAGAACAATAATGTTTATGTTTCGCTGGCAAAATCAAGGGAAAATAGCACAGAGCTTTTTGCTTCGGAACTGGATGCACTGCTGCTGCGGATTGAAAATACGCCGGATGAGGTAGAGGCTTACACCGGATTTTTCGGGGAATTTGAGATACCGGAGATCATTTCCTGCATGCAGATGCTGTATGCGGTTGCGGAAAATGGAAATGGAGATGTGAACGCGCAGGTGGATCACCTGATCCGCAGGATCCATGAAATGCAGGAACAGCAACAGACTGCAGCGGGGGAACATGCAAAATTTAAAATGGATCTGCTGTTTTCCTACCCGATGGCGGCAGCCTGTGGAAAGATGGCGGTGGATATGACTTTTGGAATGGTAGTGATGCTGGCAATGCTCGGAAGCATGCAGTTAGGAGGATAAGATGGCACAGATTGTTCAGTTTTTTACCGGAATTCTTTTGATGCTCCTGGGATTTTTTCTATGTATCAGTATTGTGTCCGGGGTATTCCAGAGTGTGCGGGCGGATGAATACAAGGCAGATGTGATCGCGGAGATCGAGGACAGTAATTTCAACCGGGATGTGCAGGCACGCTGTATAAAACAGGCACAGGCGGCAGGTTATGAGCTTTCGATAACACCCTGTGAGTATGATGCAGACGGAGATCTTTCTCTTGCAGAAGTGATTCTTTCTTATTCGTATCAGGTTCCACTTCTGGGTATCGAAGAAAAAAAACAGCTTCGCGGAGTGGCAAGATAAAGGAGGGAGAGATGGATGGAACGGATTATAGAAGAAATCGGAATGGCGCTTCTTTTCCTGTTTTTCGGAGGTGGTCTGCTTCATACGGCGATCTCTGTGCTTGAAATTTTTACAGGAGCTTAAAGGAGAAAATCATGGAAGAAATTTTAAGAGAATATGGGGATGGAATCCTTGCAGCAGTGGCAGGAATCGGGTTTCTGGCATTTTATGCGGGATTATATCAGAATGGCGGCATGTTAAGGGAGGCTGCCCTGACCTTTCTGGCAGGGGTATGCGGATAGGAGAAGCAGAATGGAACAGATCATCAGACATTTTGGACGGAGTTTTGCTGCGGTGGCAGCAGCACTTTTGCTGACCGGAGCACTTTTTTTCGGGTTAACCGATGAGGAGAAAAATCAGGGAATCCTGAAGCTGACTGGGGCAGCAATAAAGCCTGGAAATATCTGTTATACGGATTATGAAGACTATAAAATGTTACAGGCGGAAGCGGCAAAGCCGGAGCCGGCAGTCGTCGAGACGTTCGGAACTGGCATATTTTATGCCGGACGGGATTACAGAGCTGCCGATTATGTTACTGCAGTGGATGAGAATGGGAAAAACTATGCATTTTGCCTGGAGAAGGTACTGGATGAATCAGGAAATGAAACAGAGACCCCGGAACAGAGGCAGGCGGGAATTCTTTCTTTTGAGAGATCCGGCATATATCATCTGCAGATCGCAGTCTGCAATGATGCGGGAAAACGAAAACGCTATCAGATCGCAGTTTCCGTGACGAGAAAACAGGAAGGAGAGGGAGCAGGATGAAAAATCTGATCATAAGCATCTTTGCAGCGCTGATCGGGATCTGCTGTCTGGGAATCGTCTGTGTAATCAGTGGAAAGGATGCACGACAGATGGAGTTAAACTCCAATGTCGGGAATGCAGTGGAGGGAACGGTGTCGCACTGCATGGAGGATTTGGGGACAGAGACAGATCAGAGGATATTTTTAGCGGATGCGGTGACAGCAGCAGTATGTGAACTGCACACGGATTCGGAGGTTTCCGTCAGAATCTGGGGAGCGGACGAAAAAAAGGGACTGCTTGGAATGGAGGTGGAAGAAATGTTTCGTTATCCGAATGGGAGAAAGGGAAAAGCGGCGCGCAGCCGGATCGTAATTCTGGACAGGGAGAAAGAAAAAAAGGGTTCGCATACCGTAAAATTTTACCGGAACAAGGCGGAGATGCAGGAGGATGCAGACTGTTATAAATCCTATGTTGTGGCGGACGGAGAAAAAATAAAGGAGCCGCGGGAACCGCAGATGGAAGGCATGATATTTGAAGGCTGGCATGATATCAATGATTATATCGCGGATTTTTCGCAGGAGGTACAGGAAGACATCGTTTATTACGGCGCGTGGGAGGAGTAAAAACAGAACACAGTGGTCAGGCTTCAGTCGAAAAGGTAAGGATAAAAAGCGTTGGATTTTCCCTTTTTCAATGGTAAGATAGTTTCAGAAGAATATACGCAGAAGGTTACTGCGTGAGATATACGATTGAAAAAGGAGAGAACATATTATGAAAAACAAATTCTTAACAGCATTCTTAACAGCAATGATGATTACAGCAATAGGAGCAGTTCCGGTATGCGCAGAGGAGGTTTCTGCCGGTACGGAAACAGTAGAAGCAACAGAGACAGTTGCGGAGGCAGAGAATGCAGATGAAGCATTGTCCGGAAGTGCGGTCAGCAATGAAACAGCAGGCATTTATATTGCAAGCCTTGATGCGAACGGTCTGACAGCCGGAGTTGTTTTAGATCCTACGGTTTCCACGTCAAATCTTGAATTTCGCTGGCTTGCTTATAATGAGGATGCAGGAACCTGGAACACTGTGCAGGACTGGACAGTGGGAAATGAATGGCTGAACTGGAAACCGGATACATACGGAAAGTATGTCATTCAGGTAGAAGTAAGAGAAGCTGGTACAACGGATTCCATCAGTGCCAGCACAGGGATTACATATCACCCGAATATCATCGGGAAATGCCAGATGCCATATACCGGAGAGGGCGGCGGATATCTGATCGGAGTAGAATCAGCGGATAACCAGAACTATTCTTACGAACTGCTCGTGCTGGACTGCACGAAACTTACAGCAGGAGATCCGAATCCGTGGATCTATACATCCGGACAGCAGAAGGTATCCGGGAATGCGTTCTGGACAGTATGGCAGCCACAGTATGGTTATTACTGGACGCTGTTCCGTGTTTATGATGCAAATGGAAACCTGATCGACGAGGACTGCTACGGTTTTGAGAATACACAGACGGAACAGACAGCAGCTTCCGGACAGGCAGGCACCGATACTGCGGCAGCGGATACATCTGCATCAACAACAGATGCCGGGAATGCAACAGCGGAAGTGAAGCCGCTGAA
>OIZA01000202.1_pt1 | contig 35356 bp, 21 predicted proteins | sample 1588381 | NCBI WGS metagenome assembly OIZA01 (sample SAMN03283277) | human gut metagenome | biome: human-associated habitat; material: feces | host: Homo sapiens | place: Peru | collected 2012 | reverse complement strand
ATTTTAAGCCCTACACAAGGCTTTTTCATATTTTTACCCCAAGTTTTCGCTCAGTGCAAACTGATAAAAAATTTTTTACAAGGAGGACATTATGTCTAAATCGAAATTTTTAGGTGTTGCGTTAGCAACTTTTGTGGCACTAGGCATTAGTGCTTGCGATGAAGCAAGCGATGCGGCTAAAAAGGCACTCGCAAGCGTGAGTATAGAAGAGCCTTTGGTGGAGATAGCCTATGATAATAGTGGCGAGCCTTACCTGAGCATTCAGTCCCAAGATAATGACACTGTTATCGAAGATGTCATTATCAACCGTGGTAATTGTGCTGTCTTTAAATGGATGCGCGACTCTGGTTCTTTCGTGTATGCGACAAAGGAGCTTTGTGAAAAAACTGTGTTCGAGGACAAGATTGAATGCAAACTTTTTTATCCTAAAAAATTGCCTTATGGGGAAAGACATTCCCCTGTTTATAAATGCCGTGCAGATACAATCATCGAAGTCGAACTTGTCGTCAATGGTGGCGGACATTTGACTTATAAGTTTAAATAAAAATTTCATCAAGGCAACTTTGCCTTGATGAAATTGTGCCAACTTACGCAGAAAGGACAAAACAATGGCAAACAAAGACAATCCATCAACAAAAATTTCATTTTTCGATGAAAGTGAATTTGTCGAAACGCTTTGGAGTAAGATAGTCGATGATAGGCTTTTTAGCTATCAAAAGAATGATATTTGCGATTATTTGCTTTATCTTTTTAACAAGCACGATAAAGGAAAATTTTTGGATATGAATTCAAACGCAGAAAACGAGCGCTTACTAAAAATGAACGCAAGCAAAATCAAAGCAAGCAAGAAAAATATCGCGGTAAAATTTATGGAAGAAGGTGAGTATGGGGAAATTTTTGAGAAATTTTTATTCGCTTTAAGTCAAGGCAAAATCGCTTTAAAATCAGGGAGCAAAAAAGGATACTTTAAAATCACTTTGGAAAATCCTGTGTTTCAAAGTGCGCTTGAAGCGAGACTAAAAGAAGTTACCAAAGAAAGCTTTGATTTGCCGCAGTTTAACACTGAAAAAGTGGAAATTCCTTGTGTGGATTTTATCAGCGTGCTTGAAGCGGAGGCACAAAAGCGTGGCAAAAGTGCAGTGCTTGAAAACGCCCTAAATGAAACAATGAAAGCGTATAAAATCAAAAAGAAAGACGATATAAAAGCAGTAGCTGGAAAAGTAGCGGTGGAAATAGTCTCAAATGTCATTAGCTTGGGCGTGGGAAGTTTTTTTAAAGCGTAGTTTTAATGAGAGCGACAAAGGGCTTTTTATCTTTTTTATTTGTCGTAACTTTTGCTTTGGCTGATGAGCTTTTGCGTGGCAATCTATAAAAAGACTATGGATTGCCACGCCGTTTTCGCAAAAACGGCTCGCAATGACGCGTTTGCTGTCATACTGAGCGGTAGCGAAGTATCCATAAATGGAATTTAACAATGTGTTTTTTCTATGGATACTTCGACATAAAGTCTCAGTATGACAAGGTAGGGCATTCGCTGTTTTACCCGTCATTGCGAGCAAAAAAGAGCGTGAGCGATTTTTCGCGTGGCAATCTATAAAAAAGATTATGGATAGCCACACTTGTGCTATGCACTCGCTCGCAACGACAAGGAATTTGAAGTATAAAAAAGTTAAAAATATAAAAAGTAAAGCATATAAAGAAAACTTAGAATTTAAAGGATAATGACTAGCACAAAGGCGGGATTTACGCCCCCCCCCCCCCCATTTGTCAAGTGCAAATCAGCGGAGTTTAGCTCTAAATTTATAGCCATATTTAAAATCGCATCATTATAATGAGCGTTTAAGTCTTTGCAAAAAATTGCTTTCAAAATTTACCCTTTTTGAATTTAAAAAACGATTTTTGAATTCTAGCCTTATTTAGCTTAAAATCATCTTAAAATTCAGCAATGAAAATTTAATTGTCATCACATTTAAAATTTTCCTACATTTTTTCTCACAAAGGGCGAAAAATTTTGAATTCTCTAAAACTGATTTGTAGATTGTAACCTTTTTCAAACTTAAATTTTGGATAAATTTGACAAAGCGCTTTAAAAAATTTATGCTTTTATGACAAAGTGCTGTTTGTGCCATCACAAGCAAAGTTTTAAAAATTTATCCACTCACCACAAAAGTTTTGAAAATTTACCCACAAAAGTGCGCCGCCACGCATTTCATCGCAAATGTCGCTCGCAAACTCATCCCAAATCCGCTTTTGCCTGCTCTAAAATCTTTTCATCGCTCGCAAAGTCAAAGAATTCAAATTCATTGCCGTGCTGGGCAAAGCCATCGAGCAAATCCCCGCTGAGTCTGTTTTTAAGGTCAAGTTCGGCTATGGCAAAGCCGTCTAAGGTTTGGCTAAATTCAAGCAAACGCGTTGGCATAGTGTTTAGCTTGGTGTAAAGATAACAAAAGCTAGGCAGTCCCACGCGTCCCACGCGCCCACGCAGTTGATGAAGCGTGGCAAGCCCTAGTTTTTCAGCTCCTACGATGATGATGGTGCTAAGTCTTGGCAGTGAAATGCCCACTTCCATCACGGTTGTAGCCAGCAAAATGCACCCTTTTTCGCGAAATTCTACCAGCACCTTGTCCTTGTCCTTGTCCTTGCCGTGCGTGGTATAAACGCCACCATATCGCTTGCGCCAATACTCCTTTGCCTTTTCTAGCGGCAAATACACGCCCTTTTCGCTCTCATTTACCAGCGGATAGATGATAGCGACTTGATTTTTCTTTGCAAGCTCGGCATTTATGCGCTCTATGATGAGCGAAAAATCCTTGCCCTGCACGCAAAAGGTTTGAATGTCCTTGCGAAAGGGCATTTGGCGGATAAACGAAAAGCTCACAAGCTCTGATTGTATCATACTCAGCGTTCTGGGTATGGGCGTGGCTGAAAACTGTATAAAATGCGCCCTTGTGTCATCGTTTTTAGCTAAATCGTTGATTTTTTGGCGTTGATTTGACCCAAAGCGGTGCTGTTCATCGACCATTACAAGCACGGCGTTTAGGGAGTTTAAGTGGATTAGTGCGTGTGTGCCTATGATTAAATGGGCATTTTGCAAGTTTTGCTCGACATTTTTGTCCTTTTTACCGCCCTTTAAAAGCGAAATTTGCATAAAATTTGGCAAAAGCCTTTTTGCCTCGTCAAAAAGTTGGTTCGCTAAAATGCTCGTAGGCGCCATAAGCACGGCTTGTTTAGGATAGACAAGCAAGGCAGCAGCAAGCAACACAAGCGTTTTGCCACAACCCACATCGCCCATTATAATGCGCCTTTTAGCATTTTTTGAGCGCAAATCGCCCTTTATGTCCTCTATCGCACGCATTTGGTCGCTTGTAGGCTTAAACGGCAGACTTTCAAGCCACTTGCTTATGTCGTAAAGCTCTATTTCATAGCTTTTTGAAACCTGTTTTTTGTTTCTTAAACGGCGCAAAAAATTGTAAATTTCAATGTATTTTAGCTCTTTTAAAAGCTCTTCGCCTTGTTTTGCAAGGCTTTTGGCTGAATTTTCTTGATTTTGACTTAAATTTGGCGCATTTTCTTGCGAAAAATTCAAATTTTCGCTTGAATTTAAGGCGTTTTCATCTTTTTTGCTTAAAGCCATTTTAAGCGCGTTAAAAAGCCCAAAACTTCGCTCATCATAAGCGTGCAACCCCACAAGCAAGCCAGCACGCTGCTCATCAAGCCCGCTCGCGCTTAAATTTTCCTTACTCACATACTCGTGTATGAGCCTAGCTATGCTTTCATCTTTAATGCCCGCCACTTGATACTTTGGCACGAAAAATCCAGCCTTAGTGATGATTTTTGGGTTTGAAAACTGCCACATTCCGTTAAACAAATTCATCTTTGCGTTAAAAATGCACTCTTTGCCAACCTTAAACGCCCCAAAATGCCATCTACTCGGGTGAAAGAAAATAAAACTCGCCTCAATCTCCCAACCCTTGCACCACACAACGCCCATCAGTTTGCCAGAGTGTGAATTTGTGCGTAAAATTTGCACCTCTTGCGTGCAAACGCTTTCACTTGGGGCTTGGCTTAAAGTCAAATTTTCAAGTTTTTTTGGCAAAAGCAAGGCTAAATCAAGCAGATTTTTAAGGTGCAATCTCTTAAAAAGCACCGCATCAGCAGGGTTTAGAGTCATTTTTTCACACTTGCAAAGCTGATTTTAAGGAGTTCAGCGTGTGCTTTTATGTAGGCGTTTAGCTCATCAAGCGTGGCGTGGCGGAGCTTTTCAAGCTCTTTTTTAAACGCTCCAAAATCCAAGCCTTGATAAAATTCATTATAAGCCACGCTAAGCCTCTTTTCAAGGCTTTCATAGCGCAGTGGGGTTGAGCCTATAAGAAAGTTTTGCGCCTGTGTAAGCTCGTTTTGGCTCACTCCGTTTTTCACAAAGTCCGCAAACACGCTTTTTACCAGCTCTTTTGCCTCACTCGCGCTTTCGTTTTTGGTTTGCAAATACCCAAAAACACGCTTATAGCACACGCTCAAATCAAGCATAGCATAAGCACTATACGCTAGCCCCCTTTTCACGCGCACTTCCTCCATAAGCCGCGAGCCAAAGCCCCCAGCACCAAGTATAAAAATGGCAAGTTTAGCTAAATGCGTGTTTTTGTCGCTAAATTCAAGCTCAAAAGGCGTGCAAAAGTAGATATAAGCCTGTTCGCTGTCCTTGCGAGTGTAAATTTCATCTTTTGCTTTCGCGCAGAGTGTGAATTTTTTAGTGGCGCACCTTGTGCCAACGCTTAAAATTTCAAGCACAGGAGCGAGCAAGGCTTGCATTTGCGTGCTTGTGGCGTTGCCGCCTGCTATGATGATGAGATTTGTTAAGTTTATATGGTGCTTGTGAAAGGCTTGCAAGTCTTTAAGGCTGATTTTTTGGATACTTTTTTCATCGCCATCATTTGAAAGAGCGAATTCATCGCACTCAAAGACGCTTTTGTTTAAAAGCCTTTTAGCTAAATAATCAAAGTCGCTGTTTCGTGCGGCAAGCTCGCCCAAAGCCGTAGTTTTAAGCTTATGCAAGAGTTTTTCATCAAAACGCGGCTTTTCAAGCAAGAGTGCAAGTTTTTTAAGCGCAAAATCAAAATGCTCTTTAAGGCAAGAAATGCTTAACTCAAAGCTCTCAAAACCGCTACTTGCCTCGAAATTTATGGCGTAAAAGTCAAGTTCTTTAAAAAAATCCTCACTCGCGCCCTCGTTTAAAAGCCGTGCAAACATTCGCGCCGTGCCTGCTGGGGTGCCATATTCATACGCTTTGCCTGAATTTGCAAACACAAAGCGTAGAAAAATCACGGGCAAATCGTTGTTTTCTTCGTAGATAAATGGAATTTTCGTGCCTTTGGCGTTGATATGAGCGAGCATTTGAGCCTTTCTAATGATTTTTGGCATTATACAAAAAAATTAACCACAAATCGTAAATTTCATTCATTTTATCGTGGCAAAGCGTGTCATCATTTTAAGCCATTTTGCACCTTGCAAACGCTTGCTTTTGCGGACAAAACGCATTTTGAGCTTGCTTGTGATGATGATTTGCCTAAAATTCCACGCCCGCGTTAAATTTTACTTTGCTTTACAAATTTACTTTCCACGCGAGTGGCGAAAAATTTTTGAAATTTAAGCAAACTTTAAGCTTCTTTTAAGGTTAATTTAAGGGGGGGGGGCATTATAATATCAGAATCTAAACTTTTTTAGACTTTTTGCTTGTTTAAATTTAAATTTTTGTCAGTTTTTAGCAAAAATTTTGAATTTAACGCGCAAGGCAAGGGGTTTGAAGGGTTTAGAAATTCATCTTAAAGGACTCTTATGAGTATAAACAAATTTGCCGTGAGCGTTGCTCTGGCTGGGATTTTAGGTGCTAGCAGTGCGCTAGCTGAGACGGACGGAGCTTTTGCTGGCGTGTATATGGGTATGCGTGGAACAAAAGCTGAAACAGAAGTTAAAAGCAATTACTCGTGGTATAATGGCAACGCAAGCACCACAAGCTCAGGTATGAAATACGGCATTTTGGGCGGCTATCATCAAAGTTTTAGCGATGAGTTAGGGCTTAGGTATTATGGGGCTGCGGACATAGGCGATTTCACGACAAACATTAGCGCAAATGTCGATGCGCTTTATAGTTTTACTAAAACAGAAAGCGTGGAATTTCGCGGTTTTGGCGGTGCTTGGCTAGGCTATGCAAGCCACGATGGCGATGTGAGCGGTTTTGACTTGGGTATCAATCTCGGCGTGCGTGCCGTTGTCGCCCAAAAGCACGGCATAGAGTTTTACGGGCATTTTGGCTTTCTTTCGCAAGATAAAGAGAGTGCATTTTTAGGCACAACAACCACACTTAAACTCAGCCAACCCTACCAAATAGGGCTTCGCTATACTTTTTCATTTTAAGCGATGAATTTGCTTATGATTTCGGGTAAAAGGGCGTTATATCAAGCCTTTTTGCTCGCTTGACGGGCGAAAGCCCGACCGACAACTTACTTTGATAGGTTGTCTCTTCTTTGAAGTTGCCAAAGTGTCCTTGCGACACTTTGGGGTTTGTGAGATACTTGAATTTGCGCTTTTTGTGTTTGCATTTGTGTTTTTTTTGTTTTCAATTAAATCCGCTTGGAATTTAACTTTTACTTATCTTTTTTTACGCTTTGTTTGCTACCGCAAATGGCTTATCAGCATAGCTTTTGCTTATACTCTTTTTGCTTGCAATGACGAGTTTTAACTATGTTTTGTTGTTTTGATGATGAAGTTATGAGCGCAAAAAAAGCATTTTGTTTTGGGTTAAATTTGTGTTAAATTTTAAAACAATTTTGCATTAAATTTTTTGCAAGAGTTCTTTTAAAATCACTCCATCAACGCCCATTTTGTAGGCTTTTTCAAGCTTTTCAAGTGAGTTTGTGATGAGTAAAATTTTGCTGTCAAAAAGATAAAATTCAGCCATTTTGCTGGCTTGTTTGGCTAATTTTTGAGCTGAAATTTTAGCATCTTTAAGGGCTTGATTTTTAGCGTTTGGATTTGTTAAATTTAAAAAATCCGCCCCATCAATAAGTATAAATTTCGCACTCAAAGCGTTTGCAAGCAAGATTTCATCGGCATTTTGTGCTAAAATGCCAAATTTTACGCCTGCTTTTTGGGCTTTTTGGATTAGACTTTCATCATAAATGAAGCAATTTATGGCATTTTGCTTAAATTCAGCCCTTGTAAGCCAGCAAAATTCGGGCGTTTCGATGAGTTTGTGTCCAAAAATCAGCATTTTTATCCTTTCTTAAAACTTGAAATTTTAGCTTGCAATCATTTTTTCAGCACCCAGCCAAAGTAGGCGCAAAGCACGCTCAAAGCAAGCACAGCGAAATTTGACACGCTGTAAATGCCCACAAGAGCGATATTTGTAAGGCTTAGCATAAAGCCCGCTACGCTACTGTAAATGCAAATGCTACTCATCGTGCCATTTTCCACAGCTTTGCGACAAGGACAGTGCTTATAAAGTCCTTTCAATGCGCTTTTTTTCTGTGGTGCATTTGGTTGAATAGCGTTTAATTCGTTATGTTTTTGGGCAAATTTCGCTCCTAAAAGTGCTACAAAAGACAAAAAAGCAAGATAGTAGCCTAAAAGTATAAAAATTTTATCAAAGAGCATTGATGAAATACCTTAAATTTGCTTGTTCGGCTTGCAATGAAGTTTCATCGCCGTGTCCCGGTAAAAGGCGCAAATCTTGCTTAAATTTCGCTACTCTTTCAAGGCTTTGGCGCATTAAATTCGCATCAGAGTAAGGAAAATCGTAGCGTCCAACCGTGCCTTTAAACAAAAAGTCCCCGCTAAAAGCCACATTTTCGCCCACAAGCTCTATCATACAGCAGCCCGGAGTGTGTCCTGCGAAGTGCAAAAAGCGAAATTTCACGCCCGAAATGTCAAGCTCGTTTTCATCAGCCACTAAAAAATCCGCTTTTGCGTGCAAATGTCCCATTTCAAAGGGGTCTGCAAGCATAAATTCATCATCTTTGTGTATGTAAATGGGGATTTGAAATTCTTTTTTTACCGCCGCGCAGTCCCAAATGTGGTCAAAATGTCCGTGCGTGCATAAAATGGCTCGTGGATTTGTCGCATTTTGGCGCACAAATTCAGCCCCGCCTTGCCCCGCATCGATGATGAAATCGCCCTTTGCGTGCTTGATGATATAACAATTTGTCGCATAAACCCCGCAAGGCTTGGCTATGATTTGCATTTTTATCCTTGTAAAATAATGGTGTCATTATAGCAAAAAACTATCTCAAAATTTATTTTTTTTGCAAGTTTCTTTGGAACGATTTTTGCTTATATATCATAAAATATTTTATTGAAAGGACAAAACGATGTTAAAAAATGTTGTGGTTGCCACACTCGTGGCAGGGATTTTAGGTGTTGGTAGTGCGGCTCTTGCAGCTGATTTGCAAGACTTTACCAAAGGTAAAGAAAAGATTACTCGCAATGGGGTTGAATTTTGGGTTGAACTGAATTCGCCAATGAAACAAGATATACTGAATGGCAAATATGATAAAATTGCCCAAGAATTCAGTAAAGAAACGAGCGAAAATCAAAAACAAACTCGTGCGACAAATCCTACATTAAGTAAGGTTCATATTTTTCAAGTAGAATCTTCACAAGGTGGATTAGAAGATATTACTTATAGACAAGGCACTACTCAAAAAGACCACGGAGGTAGTTTGTTTAAAGTGAGAACTCTCGTTAATGGCTTTGGCTGTATAGCTGATACAGCCCAGTTCAATAAACAATTTGTAAAGCAAAGCTACTCATCATTTATCGTTGGTGTTGGCAATAGAGCAACTGGTTGCATCGATGAAAGAGATTTGTCGGGACAGCTTCAAAGCGGTAATTTTATTTTTACAGCGAAAAATTCAGCAGGAACGCAATATCCTAAATAAATAATTGAATCATTACTCATCAAATAGGAAAAAGTTATGACAATCGACAATAAATTTTACTCGGTTATTCAAACAAATGCGAGTTTGAATTCACAAAACAGCGTTTTACCACAGCAAGAATTTTCACAAATTCTTGCTCAAACAATGCAAAATAAAGAAACGCAAAGCCAAGCTAAATTTACGGGCAATGTTTATGAGGACGGACAAAATGGCTTGTTGAATGATGAGGAAAAACGCGTGCTTCCTGTTATCATAAGTGCAGCTCAATTTGCCGTAGGCTCTGATTTTGCTTCAAAGGTTGCGGGCGTGAAACTCAATGATTTTGATATAAATTTTGATGAATTTGGCGGTTTGGTAAAGCAAAGAGATGTCCTTGCAAATGGCACTCAGGCTGAAAAAATGGCATTGCTTACTGCCTATAAACAAGCATTAGAAAATGGTCGTGTTATCCCACAAGATGGCAGACAAGGGCTTAATGTGGCGATAGAGTATATCAATAAGGCTTTGGGTAATTTGTAAAATTTAATCCACATTTGACTTAAATTTCGCTACAATGATGAAAAAAATTTAAGGCATTTGAATGGATTTTGAAAAATTAGAGCGCAAAATTTGCGATTTTATCAACTCTTGCGTGGAAAATGCAAGGGCAAAAGGCGTTGTCATAGGGCTTAGCGGTGGGCTTGACTCTGCACTTGTGGCTACGCTTTGTCAAAGGGCGTTTGCAAGCGCACAAGGCTCGGCTAGTGGGTTACAAAGCAAGGAAAATGCTGAGCAAAACACCTTGCAAACGGATAAAGAACAAGCGGACAAAAAAGCAAGCACGCAAGATAAAAGCCCTAAAAACGCCGAGCAAAAGGGCATTTTAGCCCTCATAATGCCAACCCAAAGCTCAAACAAAGCAAATTTAAAAGACGCTCTAATGCTTTGCGAAAGCCTAAATTTAGAGCATAAAACCATAGAAATTCAGCCCATTTTAGACACTTTTTTAAGCGCGTGCGAAAGCGTGTGTAAAACGCGAATGGGTAATTTGAGCGCAAGAATTCGTATGAGTTTGCTTTATGATTACTCAGCCTTAAAGGGCTATTTGGTGGTAGGCACGAGCAACAAAAGCGAGAGAATGCTAGGATATGGCACGATTTATGGGGATTTAGCCTGCGCGTTTAATCCCATAGGCGAGCTTTACAAGAGCGATATTTTCGAGTTTGCGCGCTATTTGGGCGTGCCGCAATGCTTTATAGACAAAGCTCCAAGTGCTGATTTATACGAAGGGCAAAGCGATGAAAAGGAACTTGGCTTTAAGTATGCTGAGATTGACGAGCTTTTAAAGGCTTTAAAGCGAGTGGATACCCAAAAAATAGCACGCGCGGACAAAAATTTGCTTGAAATGGTAGAAAAAAGGATAAAAACAAATGCCTTTAAAAACTCTATGCCGTTGATTTTTAAGGATATTTAGTGAAGTTAGATTTGCAAAAAAGAATAAAATTCACAAAACAAAGTGCGAATTTGTGGCGAATTTTTTTTTTAACGCCTTGTGAATTTACCCTTTTATCTCAAAACGCAAAGAAAGCCCAAAATGTCGTGGCTTGATAGATATTTTTTTGAGCCAAATTTAGCCCAAAAAATCCTTGCTTTTGCGCTTTTGCCTTTTAGCTTGCTTTACGCGCTTGTGGCGGTTTTAAACACCAAAGTTCGCCGCAAACTTAAATTTAACGCGCCCATCATCAGCGTGGGCAATCTCACTTTGGGTGGCAACGGCAAAACGCCCGTTTGCAAGGCTATCGCTCATCTTTTTGCACCTACAAAGTGCGTTTTTATCGTGCTTCGTGGCTATAAAAGAAAGAGCAAGGGGCTAGTTGTCGTTAAAAATGGCAAAGAACCTTTGTGCGATGTCGATATAAGCGGCGATGAAGCTATGGAGTATGCGCTTGATGAACGGGTTTTTGGGGTTATAGTGAGTGAAAATAGAGTGCAAGGCATAGAAAAAGCCCTAAATTTAGGCGCAACACTCATCTTGCTTGATGATGGCTTTTCTAAAAGATTTATTAAAAAATTCGACATTTTGCTTGAAAGCGTGCAAAAACCACACTTTGACTTTACCTTGCCAAGCGGGGCTTACCGCCTGCCAAAGTGCTTTGCGAAAAAGGCTGATTTTATAGCGCGTGAGGGCGAGGACTTTGTAAGGCACTCGCGCGCAAGCGAAAACAAAAACGCCATTTTGGTTACCGCCATAGCAAAGCCCTTTCGGCTTTATGAGCATTTTAGCAAGATTAAGGCGTGTTATTTTTTTGCTGACCATTATAAATTTCAAAAAAACGAGCTTGAAGCCTTGCTAAAAAAGCATCATTGTGATACACTTATGCTTACATTTAAGGACTTTGTCAAGGTGCGAAAAATGGGGCTAAAAACCCAGCTCATCGAGCTTGACATAGAGCTTAAAGATGAATTTAAAAAGGCGATTTTAGCTTTTGTGGAGAAATTTTGATGAATTTAACAAGTACGAGAAACGAAAATGAAAGCGTGGATTTTAAGCGCGCCATTTTAGCCCCAAGTGCGAGCTTTGGCGGGCTTTACGCGCCCTTGCATTTGCCAGAATTTAACGGCTATGAATTTAAGAATTTAAGCTATCAAAAATTCGCGCTTAAACTCATCGAAAGCTTTGAATTTAGCCTTGATGAGCTGTTTGAAAAGGCTCTTAAATGCTACGCGAAATTTGACGATGAAAAATGCCCCATAAAACTCACGCGCATAAATGACAAACTTTTTATCAACGAGCTTTATCACGGACCGACAAGAGCCTTTAAAGATATGGCTTTACAGCCTTTTGGCGTGCTTTTAAGTGAGCTAGCGGAAAATAAAAATTTTTTGATAATGTGCGCCACAAGCGGCGACACGGGACCTGCCACGCTTAAAAGTTTTGAAAATGTAGCAAATGTAAAAGTGGCTTGCCTTTATCCAGCCACAGGCACAAGCCGTTTTCAAGCCTTGCAAATGACGAGTTTAAAAGCGTCAAATTTAAAAAGTTTTGCGATAAATGGAGATTTTGACGCGGCTCAAAAAGCACTTAAAAATTTGCTCGCAGATGATGAATTTAAGGGCGCATTAAGGGCAAATGACACGGAATTAAGCGCGGCAAATTCGGTAAATTTTGGGCGCATTTTATTTCAAATCATTTATCATTACTATGCTTTGGTGCAACTTGATGAAAAAGCCGATATTATAGTGCCTAGCGGCAATTTTGGAGACGCTTTGGGCGCTTATTATGCTAAAAAAATGGGCGCAAAAATAAGGCTCATAAAAATCGCTTCAAATGCAAACAACATTCTCACGGATTTTTTCACAAAGGGCGAGTATGACTTGCGCGCAAGAGTGCTTAAAAAGACGATTTCACCAGCTATGGATATACTTGTAAGCTCAAATGTAGAAAGGTTGATTTTTGATAAATTTGGCGCAAAACGCACAAAAGAACTTTACGAACAGCTTAAAAACGAGCATTTTTTTGCGCTTGCCAAAAGCGAGTTAGATGAGCTAAAAGCGGACTTTGATGCGGATTTTTGCGATGATGATGAGTGCAAAACTTACATAAAAAATTTCGCCAAAAGCTCGCTCATCGACCCACACACCGCCACTTGCTTTAAACTTTTAGACAAAAACCAAACAAGCATTATCACCTCCACAGCAGAATGGACGAAATTTACGCCAAGTATGGCACAAGCGTTGTTTGATGAGTCTTGTGCGGACGAAAAAGCCACTATGCTTAAAATCGCGCAAGCTTTTAACTACGATTTAAAAGATGGCATTGTGGCACTTTTTGACAAAGCGGATGAAAAAGGGCAAATTTACGAGCTAGATGAGCTAAAAAATTCTATTTTAGAGTGGATAAAACGATGATAATCATACCCGCAAGGCTCAAATCCACAAGGTTTGCCGAGAAAATTTTATGCGACATAAAGGGTTTGCCTATGTTTGTGGCTACTGCAAAGCGTGTGAGCAAGGTTGATACGGTGTGCGTGGCGGTTGATGATGAAAAAGTGCTTGATATAGCGCAAAAATACGGCTTAAAAGCCGTGATGACAAGCAGCGCACACGAAAGCGGCACGGACAGGATAAACGAAGCTTGCGAAATTTTAGCCCTTAAAGACAGCCAAATCATCATCAATGTCCAAGCGGACGAGCCTTTCATTGAGCCGCAAAATTTGCACGCCTTTAAGGAATTTGCAAGTTCTTGCCTTGACAAAGATGCTTTTATGGCAAGTTGCTTTAAAAAAAGCGACACCAAAGCCTGCGATGATGCGAATTTGGTTAAGGTGGTAACGGACACGCAAGGCTTTGCGCTTTATTTTTCGCGCTCTAAAATCCCTTATGAACGCGCCGAGTATCAGCATTTTAAGGCGCATTTAGGCATTTATGCTTACACCGTGCGGGCTTTGCGCGAATTTTGTGCCTTTAAAAGCAGTGCCTTAGAGCAAGCTGAAAAGTTAGAGCAACTTCGCGCCCTAGAAAATGGGCGCAAAATCAAAATGCTTGAAATCAAAACCCAAAGCATAGGCATTGACAGCAAAGAAGACTATGAAAGAGCGATGAAAATTTTTGGCTAAATCAAGCGTTTGATTTTGTCAAATTTGACTGAATTTTTTAAATTTTGCGTGAATTTTTGGCGCATTTTTAAGAAATTTAGCGATTTAACGCTTGTTTTTGCTTGTTTGCTTTTTTTGGGTAGGATTTGTTGGGGTTGTCGGCAATAAAATACCCGCCTGGCTCATAACTAGGAAAATAGGGAGTGTGAGCTGATGACTCCACATTTTCACGCTTCTTTGGCTTGATTATTTGCTTTTTTATGTTAGGATTTTTGCTAATACCTATCCGCTGGTTAAATTCATCTATAATGTCAGCACCTTTGATTTGTATTTTGCTGATTTATGAAAACGCCCATCTTTTAGCAAAAGCCACGCTTGCTTGCAAGCGAGCGCAAGCAAGATGACAATTTGACTTTTCACAGCGTGCGTAAAAACGCCTCCAAAGCCTCTATCTCATCAGCACTAAGATTTAAAGGCTGTATCAAAGGCGATTTGGTTGGCTTTATCAGCTTGCCGTCCTTGTCTTTGACGATTTCTTTTTGCTTTACACTGCTCTTACCTGCGACATTTGCGCTGTTTAAGCCCTTTTTTAAGCTCTCATCATCTAGCACTTGGACATTTACGCCCTCGTTAAAAAGCTGTATCACGCCTGCTAGATTTGGCGCGATACCATTGTGAAAATAGGGCGCGGTTTTGCTGACATTTACAAGGCTTGGAGTTTTAAAAGCCCCTATGTCAGCGGGATTTTGCGTAACTTCATATCGCCCCAAATCCTGCCCCACGCGCCCATAAAGCTCCAAGCCCACATTGTGAAATTTCTTATCGCTCAGCAAAAAGCCATAGTGGCAGTTCATACAACGCCCCTTGTTGCGGAAAATGTCAAGCCCCCACAGCTCTTTGTCATCAAGTGCTGCATAATCGCCCTTTAAAAAGCGTTCAAAGCGTGTATTTTTCGCGCCCATTAGCCCAGGTCCGCGCTCAAAAGTCGCTATGGCTTTGGCTATGTTTTCTATGGTGATGAGCTTTTGAGCTTGCGTGATAAGATTTTGTGGGATTTTTGGCTGGTTTGAATTTGTGCTTTGTGGATTTGGCTTATCGCTTAAAGGTTTCCTATAAGCAAAGCTACCAAACAAAGCCCTTTCTTGCTCTTTTAAATCATTTAAAAGCCTTGCACTTAAATATTCTAGCTTGTTAATGCCGAGCAAATCCGCTTTTTGAGCCGTTTTGCTAGCATTTGTATCTGCTAAATTTGTCTTTTTATCGGTGTTTGAATTTACCACAGCACCCGCATTAGAATTTGCGCTTAAATTTGCCTTTTCGCCCAAATTCGCACTAGCCTTTGTAGTGTTGCTCTCATCGCTTTTATGCGTGTGTATGGCTTTTTTCGCCGCCTTTTCTTCTTGCTCGTTTTTTGACATTATCCACGGATAATACTTTGCCCACGCGTTTTTAAGCGTTTCATCGCCAAAAGCTGCGACAAAAAGCGGGTAGTATTCAGGCGCGTTTTTTATTGCATTTTCGGCGTTTTCAAGTGTATTTGCCATTTCTAATGGGTCAGTTATAGGTCCAAGTGCTTGTTCTTCAAGACTTTTTGCTCTGCCGTCCCAAAAAAGCTCATCAAAAAACGCCGCCATTTGCGTGCTGGGCGAATTTCTACGCCCTATTTGCAAGTTATGTCCTATCGCGCTGGGCAAGCCATCACTTGAAGCCATTTCCTTGTGATGACAGCTCTCACAAGCGATTTGTCCGCTTTTTGAAAGGCGTGGTTCGTTGAAAAGGTTGCGCCCCAAATGCGCTTTGGTATGCACGAATTCGTTGTCCTTTGGAGCTTGTGCGCGTGGGATAGGCGCAAACTCTTGCCACTCGTCCTTTACACTCTCATCGATATTTGGCTTTGTCCATTCGCTTATGGGTTTGGCATAGGCTTGGCGGTATTTACTCAAATCCTGCGAATTTGTCGCTAAATTCGAGCTACTTGCACCGCTTGTTTTGTCCTTTGCACCGCTATCACACGCACACAGGCACGCTAGAATGACACTTGCGCCAAATACAGCTTGGCATACTTTTGAATTTCGCATTGTTTTTCCTTACAACACTTCGCTTTCGCTCAATATGACAAAACACGCACTCATCGCAAGCGTGGCGTAGCCGAAAAAACATTGTCATTTTGAGCCTTTTGCAAAAAGGCGAAAAATCCATAATTTCGACTTATATCTTGCGTTGTTATGGATACTTCGCTACGCTCAGTATGACAACACCTTGTCATTGCGAGCGTGGCAATCCACGAATTTAACGCAAATTTAATCCTATGGATTGCCACGAGTTTGCATTAACGCAAACTCTCGCAATGACAAACGCTAACTTGCAAACCCTGCACGCAATGACAAACTCTCGCAACGCTAGCTTATTTGCCGTAATTATACTCAAAGCCAGCAAAGACTCGCCGTCCGGGCAAACCGCCAACACTCGCGCCTGTCGTGCTTGCGGTGTAATTATAATTTCTATCAAAGAGATTATAAGCGCCCAAAGAAAGCTTTAAATTATCCTTTAAATAATAATTTGCCACCAAGTCCGCATACACAACAGTTAGAATTTTCACATAATCATAATCTATAATAGCATTAGTCGCATCTCTTACAGCCATTCTTGCATAACGCGAAGTTTGCACACTGCCATTTAAGGCTATGTCATACTCTTTGCGTGGGGCGATGAGGGCTGATAAATTTATGTTTTGGCGCGGGTGAGTGGTAAATTCAGTGGTATAGGTGCGATTTCCGTAATCATCTCGGTTATAAGTTTTTCTTTGTATATAACTCCAATTCGCCCCAAGCGCAAGTTTATCGCCAAAAAAGCCTTGTTTTGCAAAGACTTCGCCCCCATAAGAATAACCACTATCGACATTTTGGTATTGAAGGCAGTATTGATTTGGCGCTGTTCCATTAGGTGCGCTACACAAGCTACTATCAACCCTATAACTTCCTATGGCGTTATTTATGTCGTTAAAAAAGGCTGTCGCTCCAAGCGAAGTCGTGCCAAAGTCTTTAAATTCGTGGTTAAATTCGCCCCCAACTTCATAATTCATCAAACTTTCCGATGTAAGATTATCATTTTTAACATAGTTCTCATCTAAACCACCATAAAGCCCACGAATTTTTGGCAAGTTTGTTTTATGTCCTACATTTGCGTGAAAAAGCAAAGATTTGACAGGCTGAAAGTATAAAATCCCTTGCAAGGGTCCAGCCCCAAGCGTGTTGGTTTCTTTGCTTGTTTTTTGCATTAGTAGTGCTATCTACTATTATCACTCTTAAACCATCGTGCCTGTCATAACTACCACTTACAACAAAACGAAACATATCATTTGCCCTTAAAGCGTATTCGGTAAAAACTGATGAGTTAAGCACGCTCCAATCTCTATCTAATCTATTACTTGTAACTTTTCTTCCCTCGTGGTTTTCATTTTTATTCATAATGCCAAGCTTTAAATTTTGATTTTCATTAAAATCAAATTTAAGTGTTTCGGTTAAACCTATGCTGTAATCATCATAAATTCCAGCAAAATTTGGTGATGAGTGGTTCATTTTGTTCATATCCATATGATACCACACCTTTGAATCAAGGCTTACAAAGCCAAAATTAGAATTCCCTAAAAGATAAAAAGCGGTTTTGTCATAGTTTGGATAAGACCAATCTTGCGAAATATCACCTCTAACGGCGTGTTGATGATAAAAATTCACGCTGTAATGGTGATTGTCCCCGATGAGCCAGCCATATTTACCAGAAAGCATATAGCTGCGGTAATTTGCCTCATAGTTTGCAGGACCACCAGCATAATCATAAGAGTAGTTAAGTGTTTTTCGCTCAAAATGCGAAAAGGTGAGCTGAAAATAATCTGTGCCAAAATTTCGCCCCACTTGCAAATTTGTGCGGTGTTCGTTGTTGGCGATAAACACATAGTTGGCGTTAAATTCCAAATCTTTGGTAGGGATAGATGAAACCATATTTATCGCTCCGCCCATTTTAGACGAACTAAAAGTTGGCGAAGTGTAGTCCTTTGAAATTTGAATTTCACTCAAACCAAAGGTAAAAAATGGCGTCAAATCAGTCTCTCCGCTTGCATTTCCTGCGTAAATATCGCCAATGGGGATGCCATCATAATAAAAACCCGTCTCACCCTCGACAAAACCTCGTATATAAATCTCGCTTGGATAAGTGCTTGATGGCATATAAAACACGCCGGGCGTAAAGCGCAAAGCGTGCGCCATATTTGTAGAAGCGGTGTTTTGAATGTCTTTTTTGCTGACTATGGTTGCGGTGGGGTTAGCGTCTGGTTCTTGCGGGGCGGTGATTTCTACCGCGCCAAGCTCGTAGGTTTTGATAGTGCTTACATCAAAGGCTGATGAATCACTTAAAAGCCCCCCCCCCCAGCTGAGAATTTAGCTCGCTTGTGGCGTTAGTTTCGCCAAAAGCACAGCTTGCGAGCAAGCCTAAACAAAGCGTTTTAGAGAGCAAATGCCCCTTAAAATGTCCTGTCATCGTGTATCCTTTTGTGTGAATTTTTTAAAAATGTAAATTTAAAGCTCAAAATTTGCGTTGAGTTTTAAATTTATTTCAAAACAGCATATTATAACATAAAACTTTTTAAATTTATGCAAGAAATTCATAAAATTTGCAACTTGTTGGAAAGATTTAAATTTATAAGGATTTAAGCGGCATTTTGCTTGCTTTTTAACAAGTGCGACAAAATATCAAAATACATTCAGTTTTTTTGCTTATATAAAAAATGTGCCATTTGTCCTAGTGCGATGCAGCTGTCATTTGGCGGAAATTTAAGCGAAACTTTGTAGGCAAAATTCTTTTTGTTAAGGATTTTAAGCAGGGTTGAGTTTTGAAAAACGCCACCACACAAAATCACGGGCAAATTTTTGCTTGCTAAAATCCCATTTTTTTGTGAATTTTGCGCTCTTTTTTTCTCAAAAAGCGCGGTAAAATCAACTATACAAGCAGCTAGCGCATTCAAAAAGCCCGTGCAAGCGTGGCGTGTGTCATCTTTTAAGGCTTGTTTAAAGGCATTTTTCACGCAAATTTCATTTTCATTTATGTCAAATTCGTAGCTGTAAGCTAAATTTTCATCAAAATGCTTTTCTATCAAAAGCCCCATTTGAGCTTCATAATCAAGCCTTTCTTTGCCAATAATCACTGCCCCAAAAGCATCGATTATGCGCCCTAGTGAGCTGGTAAAAAGCGAGCTTTGAGCGTGAATTTTAGCTAAATTTTCTAGCTTTGTGGGCGAAAAACGGGCTAAAAAATCCTTGCTTTCATCTTGCAAATTCCACTCAAAAATAAGGCTTAAAGCTAAATTTGCGATATTTTTTATATCAGCGTTGATGAGCTTAAATTCGCTAAAATGCCCCACTCTTTCATACTTTGCTAAATCCGCCCTAAAAATCTCTCCGCCCCAAATTTTGCCATCATCGCCATAACCCGTGCCATCAAAGGCAAAGGCAAGCACTTCATCAAAAATGCGATGCTCAAAAAGCGTGGCACAAAGGTGTGCGTAGTGGTGCTGGACTTTGAATTTTGGCTTTAAATCCCCATAATCAAAGTGCGGATGCTTGTCGCCGATGAGCGTGTCAAAGCGCAAATCGTAGTTTCGCACAAAAAATTCAAGCGAATTTGCAAATCGCTCGCGTGTATCCACGCTTTTCAAATCGCCTATATAAGGGGATACGATGAGCTTTTTGTCATAGCTTATCACAAATTCGTTTTTCAGCTCAGCCCCTAATGCAAGGGCATTTTTGCGCGAAAAATGCTCATCAAGCTCTATATAAGCAGGGCTAATGCCCCTTGAAGTGCGCAAAAACATTATTTCATCATCGATAACTTGGGCTATGCTATCATCGTTTGGGTTTTCAATCTCTCTTTCAAAGCCCAAAAACGCGTCAAAGACACCATTTAGCTTAAAAAACAAATCCTCTTCCTTGTAAATAATGCTCTCTCCGCTTAAATTTGCGCTTGTGGCGATGATAGGGCTTTGAAAATACTCAAAAAGCAAGAGTTGAAAGGGGGTGTAGGCTAGCATAATGCCGATTTTATCGGTATCAAAGGCGATTTGTCCTAGCTTGATACGCGCCTTTAAAAGCACTATGGGCTTGACATTTGAGCTTAAAAGGCTTGCTTCCTTGTCGTTTATGTGCGCGAGCGTGTGTGCCTGCGCTAAATCCTTGCAAAGCACAGCCAAAGGCTTTGCGGGGCGGTTTTTGCGCTCTCTTAATTTTTGTATGGCTTTTTCATTAAGCGCATCGCAGATGAGATGAAAGCCGCCCACACCTTTCATCGCAAGGATTTCACCCTTTTTTAAAAGCATAGCAGCTTGCTTAAAGGCGTTTTCATCTGTGGCAAGTGTTGATTTGTCAGCACTTTGCAAGCTCACTTTGATGGCGCATTTGGGGCAGGATATGGGTTGAGCGTGAAAGCGGCGGTTTTTTGGGTTTTCATACTCGCTTTGACAATGCTTGCACATTTTAAATTCACTCATAGTGGTGTTTTTTCTGTCATAAGGGAGCTTTTTGATAAGCGAAAAGCGCACCCCGCAGTGCGTGCAAGTGATGAAAGGATAATGAAAACGCGCATTTGTAGGCTCGTAAAACTCTTTTTCACACTCATCGCAAAAAGAAAAGTCGCTTAAAATCGCGCTTGTTTTGACGCTCGTTTGCGAAAGGCTTATGCGAAAATCGCTATACACAGGGCTTTTGCACTCGCTCATTTTGATTTGCTCGATTTTCGCTAAGGGGGGTAAGTTTGCCTTTAAATCGCTCAAAAAACTTTCGCACTCGCTTTTATCGCATTGCAAGATGATGACAACGCCCTTTGTGTCGTTATACACCTCGCCAAAAAGCCCTTTTTTTGTGGCGAGATTAAAGACAAGCGGACGAAAGCCCACGCCTTGCACCAGCCCTGAAATTTCAAGCTTAAATGAAGAGTGGCACATCGCTCACCTTGCAGTTTTTTAGGTGTTTGAGCGTGTTTTTAGTAAGGCTTTTACACTCAAAGAGTGAGCCGCTGATGATGGCAAATTCGGCAAGTCCTTTTTCTCGCAGTTCATCGTAAAAATCACGCAAAAAATACACCAAGCTCTCCACCGCTCCATAAGCGATATTGCCAGCCTCCACGCCCGCAAGCATAAAGCTCATCGTTGAACGCAAAGTCCTTGTGTAGTCAAATTCCTTGCCATTTTCTTTGAAACGAAAGTCAATTTTCACACCGCGGGGCAGTTTTGAGCTATCGCTTAGCTCTAAAAGCTTGTGTGCGGCTTTTTGCGTCTCATCATCAAGCCCAAGCATTTGTCCCACAAGCCCTAAAAGCGAAAAAAAGTTATTTTTCACCTTAAATTCGCCACTTAAAAGTTTAAAATTTTGCTTATAGTTCTCAAAAAGCCTTGCACCCACTTCATCAGCGCAAATGTCAGCATAAAGCTGCTTTGCGTTGCGCGGCAAATCAAGCCTTAAAAGGTTTGTCCCCTTATCCACAAGTAAAATGTCATCATCATTTTGACTAAGCTCCAAAAGCAAAGCGCGCTCATCAAAGCGGCTCAAAATATAAGAAATTCGAGCCATATTTTTGTCATCTTTGCTTAAAATAAGCTCCCTTGCCTTTTGGTTGATGAAACTAAGCCCGTTAAGCACGATGAGCCTTTTATCAAGCTCATAAATTTCAAAGTCAGCACCTAAATTTTCGCGCTTTGTAAAGGCTAAAAAATTCATATTTTTTTCAAAAAGTTTCTCGCCAAGTGCGAAAAAGAAAAGATTGTGCGGGAGTTTGAGCCTAAATTCGTTAAATTCAAGCTGATATTTGTTGCGAAAAATCGCCGAAAAACGAAGTTTTATCAGCGGTTTTTCAAGGCTTGCGAGTAGTTTGAGATTTTCGTTAGAGCAAACAAATGCCGATTTTATCGCCTTTATGTCAGTAGCCATTAAAAAATCTTTTTGCCACTCGCCCTTAAAAAGCTCTATTTCATAAACTCCAAGCTCGTTTTTGATGAAAAAACTCTGCCCCGCACAAAGGCGCGACACGCTTTCATCAAGCAAGGCGTTAAAATTTGCCCTTGAAATAGGCTCAAAACTCGCCCCGTCAAAGCAAAGCTCATCATTTACAAACTCGCCCCATTCATTGTCAATCAACTCGCCTTTTTCTTGGTAAGCCCTTGAATTTAAGCTTGTTAAAAAGTCCTTTTTAGCGAAGTTTTTTTGAATTTGGCTTTGCTCTATGCTTTCATTTTCAAGGGCTTGCACCTTAAAATCTCGCACAAAAACCGAATTTGGCATATTTTCAAGGCTAGTGCAAAACTCATTTATAGCCTTTTCGTTTCCTTGCACCTTTAAAGTGATGATTTCTTGGGACTTTTCAAGGCTAAAATTCAAATTTTTAGCATAAAGGCACAACAAATACTCGAAAAAATCATTCCCACTCGTGTAAGTAAAATCAAATCTCAAAAGCACGACATTCCTATCCACGCCGCCATTTTACGCAAGGCAAAGCGTTTTTAAAGCAAGTTATTTTGAGATTTTAGCAAAAATTTACCAAAATTTCACGCCTTTTTGAGTAAAATTTGCATTTAGCCCTTTGCTTTTTCCATTCTTTTGCGTTGTATTGGGTCAAGGTAGCGTTTGCGCACGCGCACGCTTTGCGGGGTTACCTCGACTAGCTCATCCTCTTCTATCCACTCCAAAGCCCGCTCTAAACTCAGTTTGCGCGGTGGCACGAGTTTTATGGCTTCATCGCTTCCGCTGGCACGGACATTTGTGAGATTTTTGCCTTTTATGGGATTGACATCAAGGTCGTTTGGACGGCTATGCTCGCCGATAATCATTCCCACATAGACTTTTGTCTGCGGTTCGATGAAAAGCACGCCCCTATCTTGCAGGTTAAAAAGCGAGTAGCCAAGCGCAACGCCGTTTTCCATACTGATTAAAGCCCCATTTCCACGCTTTTCAACCCCACCGCTAAAAGGGCGAAACTCCAAAAAGCTGTGATTCATCACGCCTTCGCCTTTGGTGTCGGTTAAAAACTGCGAGCGAAAGCCGATAAGCCCGCGTGCTGGGATTTCAAATTCAAGCCGCGTTTGCCCGTCCCCTGTGGGCGACATATTTTTCATTTCAGCTTTGCGTTTGCCGAGCTTTTCTATAACCGCACCGCTGAATTCATCTGGCACATCGATGACTAAATGCTCAAAAGGCTCGGTTTTTACGCCGTTTTCGTTCTTTACGATGACCTCAGGGCGCCCCATACAAAACTCAAAGCCCTCGCGGCGCATATTTTCGGCTAAAATGGTGATTTGCAGCTCCCCGCGCCCGCTCACCTTAAATTTGCCCTCGCCATTTGGCTCAAATTTCATCGCAATGTTCGTTTTCATCTCGCTTTCAAGGCGTTCGGCGATTTTGTTGCTCGTTACGCTCTTGCCCTCAGTGCCAGCAAGGGGTCCGTCATTGACAGAAAAAACTATGCTTAAAGTCGGCTCTTCGATGTGTAGCGGGTCAAGTGGCATAGGATTTGCGCTATCTACGATACTATCGCCCACATCAAGTGCTTCAAATCCCGCAATCGCCACTATATCTCCCACAAATGCTTCATCAATATCCGTTTTTTCAAGCCCCATAAAGCCGATGAGCTTTGAAATGCGCCCATTTACCTTTGTGCCATCAGCCTTAGCAAGCGTTACGCTTTCATTTTTCTTTACCTTGCCGTTAAAAATTCGCGCGATGCCGATTTTGCCGACAAAATTATCATAGCCTAGCGTGAAAACCTGCAACTGCAAAGGGTTTTCCACGCTGCCACTTGGAGCTGGCACGCGCTCTAAAATCGTCTCAAAAAGCGGCTGCATATCCTTACTCTCATCATTTAAATCAAGCTTTGCGTAGCCGTTTTTTGCCGCTGCATACACTATGGCAAAGTCTAGCTGCTCGTCATTTGCGCCCAAAGCCACAAACAAATCAAAGATTTCATTTACCACGCGGTCTGGTTCGGCAGCGGGTTTGTCGATTTTGTTGATGATGACAATGGGGCGAAGTCCTAGTGTAAGGGCTTTTTTCACCACAAATTTGGTTTGGGGCATTACGCCTTCTTGCGCATCGACAAGCAAAAGCACGCCATCGACCATTTTTAGCACTCGCTCAACCTCTCCGCCAAAATCAGCGTGTCCGGGCGTGTCGATGATATTGATTTTTGTGCCTTTATAATTTATCGCGGTGTTCTTTGAAAGTATGGTGATACCGCGTTCTTTTTCTATGTCGTTGCTGTCCATTACGCGCTCAGCAATTTGCTCGCGCTCGCTAAAAGTGCCTGATTGCTTTAAAAGCTCATCAACCATAGTGGTTTTGCCGTGATCCACATGGGCGATAACGGCGATATTTCGTATGTTTTGCAAGGTTTTCTCCGTAAATTTTTGTCATAAAAAAGGCGTATTATAGCAAAAAATTTGAAATTTGCTAGGGTTTTTTGCGCTTTTTGCGGTGTAAATTTGCGTGAAATTTAGCAAAATTGAAGCGGATTTAAGTAAAATGCTTGGTTTTTTTAAAAAATTCAATTTAACTCTATTTTCAAAAAGTATTGCTTTGTTGAGTATAAATTTTTACTAAAATCGTCATCGCAAGGCGATAAAATCGGCGAAGTGGGCGAGCGTTTAATCGACAAATTTCAAAGCCCAGCCGCAAAGGCGGTTTTAAATTATGCTGAAAACTTTCAAAAAGCCTTTTTAAAAGACTATGAAATAGCTTATAAGCTCACAAATCCAGCCGCAAGAGAAAGTAGCACCAGCATTTTAGGCACGGATTTAACACGGCGCGGGCTTTTAATGGCAGCGCGTATGGGTTGGGAGTGGATGCGCCGAAACATAGGACATATACCTTTTTTACGCGGCTTTAACGAAAACACGCAAACACACACTTTTTAAAAAGGACGCTGACATAGCAAGGCGCATTAGTCCTGCTCGCTCAAACAATCCTTTTGGGAACTCAAACTTTGCCACAACAGCAACACGCAAACACACGCTTTTTAAAAAGGACGCTGACATAGCAAGGCGCATTAGCCCTGCTCGCTCAAACAATCCTTTTGGGAACTCAAACTTTGCCACAACAGCAAGCGGCAAGCTCGCAATGCTTCGCATAAAGCTACTTTTTGAAGTCGCTATGCGAAATATGCCTGATGTGTTTTGGTTGCCTGCAAATTGGACAAATGCCTTTAAATCAGCCGCGCTTAAATATCATTTAGAACACGCTCTTACCCGCTCAAACACCATAAGCGAGTTTAAGACAAATTTTACGCACAATGTCAAACGCTCACAGCACACACCACAAACGCAAAGGCTTATAAAGCAAATCACGCAAGGACTTGACGGCTTGGAAAAGGATGCGCAAGAGTTAGCAAAGATGAGCGATGATGAACTTGCTTTGCGCGGGATTTTTGGCGAAAATTACGCTGAATTTAAAGGCAAGGGACAAGAAGCAATCAATCATTTGTTAGAAACAAAAAGCGGACAAGTGCAAGGGGCGTTTCATAGAGATGATTTAGGGGATATTGATTTAGTTTGGGGAAATGATGAAATCGGGCTTAAAAAAATCATCAACAAGCATTTAAACGACTTTGCAGACTTTAAAGGCAACACAGCACAAGACAAGCTCGCAAACGCTTTAAGCGAAATAATCGCAAAGGGTAATTTAGAAAAAACACATAATGGCTTTAATGTGAATTTTAATGGTTATATCGTAGGTTTAAATCGTGGCTGGAATGAAAACGGCGTAAAAATCGGCGATAATAAGTGGATAGTAACGGCGTTTGACAATAACAAGGAAATCAGTGAGAAAGCAACCGCCACTAATTTTACAAGGGGAGCGGCTCAACCCCAAAACCTTGATGAAATTATACCAAATTCAAATTCACAAAGTCAAGCTCCGCAAAAGAGCCTTTTAGAGCAAGCGCGTGAAAACACCGAGCGTTTAAGAGCCGCACAAGAGGCAGAGCAAATCGCCCAAAAGGAAGCAGAGCTAGCAAGGCTTAAAGAAATGCAGGCTAAAAACGCTGAAATTTTAGCCCAAAAAGAAGCCGCCGCAGGGCAAGCCATAAACGAGGCGCAAAATTTGCAAATCGGTATGCCGATAAAGACGCAAAAAATCAGCGACACAAAAATCATCATCAACGACAACACAGCACCCTTTAAGGCTGAATTTATCATCGCCAAAAAAGACGACATTAAGCCAAATTTCGAGCGCACAGGCACGCAAGGGCGAAGTGAAAGGCAAGATAAAGTCATAGAAAGCATACAAAGCGATTTTAAGCCCCATCTCATTTTCGAGCAAATGGGCGGTTTTGAGGGTTTGCCCATCATCTTAAAAGACGGGCAAGTCATCGCGGGCAATCACCGCGCCCAAGCGATAAAGGGCTTAACAGGCGAAAATTTAGCCCGCTACAAACAAGCCGCCAAAGAAAAATTCGGCGTTGATTTAAAAGATGGTGAAGTCATCGTGCGTTTAGTTAAAGACGGCGATGAAAAAGAGCTGATAAACCTTGCTTTTATGTCAAATGTCGGCAGAGAAAGCAACATAGGCGAAAAGGCACTAGCTAATCTTGCCAAATATGAAAGCAATATGCAAAACTTGCCAAACCACATTAACGCTGATAGCGTGTTTGAGCTAGAAAGTCAAGTCGCCAAAGTCCTTGACACGCAAGGAAACGGGCTGAATGTTTTTGATACAAATTTAGCCCTTTTTAGCCGCCTTGCCAAAAACAGCTCAAACACTGACATTTTGGAGAGTTTAAACACTCTTAAAAATTTAAGCCAAGACGAAAAAGAAAAGGTTTTAAGAATGTTTGTCTCAAACGCGGGCGAGTTTCACAACCTAGCCAAAGACACGCAGCTTAAAAGCCTAAATTTAAATGATTATCTAGCTGATGCGCTCATTGTCGCGGCTAAAAATGTCGATAGCACCACACGCGCGGCAAATTACGCCAAACTTTTAGATGACATTATCACAATGCAAGCCAGCGCAAAAGAAATGCTTAAAATCGACCCGTTTTTGTTTGAAAACTTTAAAAGCAAGGCGTTAGGATACGCATTAGCGCGTTTTGCAAGGCTTGAAAATCCCTCCGCTAAACTCTTTGAGTTTTTAAAAGCAAGCAAGGCGGATTTAGAAAATCTCTACACGGGCAATATCTTTGAAAGCAACAAAGCCATAAGCGACATAGACATTTACGACTTTTTAAAACACGCGATAAATTCAGGCGAGGACTTAATCGACAAGCAAGGGCGCAACATAAAAGGCGAGATAACTTCGCGGCTTGATGACTTGCGAAAGGTTGAAAATGCACTAATTGACAGCGGCGAGATACAATTTGCAAAGAGCAAGGCAAAGCCGCAAGGGCGAGAAGCAAAGGAAACAAACATAAACAGCCTTTTTGCAGACGATGAGCTACAAATGCAAGCCACAAAGCCCGCAAAAGAGCTGAATTTAAGCGATGAAAAAGATTTTAACGAGTTGGGCGAGTTTTTTAAGCTAAATTCAAAGGACAAGGAATTTAACGAGATTTTTGCCAAAGCCACAAAGGCGGCGCAAAAGCTGGGCGTGAAAGTGAAATTTGATGAGAGCGCGGCGCGTAGTCATTTCATACTGAACGACAACACCATCACCATAGCCGCAGCAAACAAAGAGCATTTTCAAGCACAGGATTTGCTCCACGAGCTTATCCACGCTACCACGCGCAAGGCTTTAAAGGACTTTAACGAAAACCCCGCAAAAGCCGCGCAAACTTACACAAAAAGGCAGATTGAAGCGATAAATGAGATAATCAGCCTTTATCAAAAGAGCAAGGGCATAGCCAAAAGGCAAGGCAAGGACGCTTATGCTTTGCAAAATGTCGATGAGTTTGTCGCCGAGCTTTCAAGTGGCGAATTTAGGGCGTTTTTAAAGGCGCAGGACATTTTTGAGCGATTTATCAAGGCTTTAATCCGCTTTTTCACAGGCGACAGCGAAAGGCTGGCTAAAAATGTGAATTCTTACAAGGCTTTAAAAGAGAGTTATTACAAAATTTTAGATGATTATAAACCGCCACTTGTGGAAAAAAGCCAAAGCCAGCTAGAATTTGAAATGGCACAAAGGCAAATCAGTGAGTTAAAGGCACGGAAAAATGAAATTTTAAAAGAGCTAAAAACGCAGGATTTAAACGAAGCGCAAAGAGCGCAAAAAACAGCACAACTTGAAAACACTAAAATAGAAATTGAAAACGCTTATAGACAAGAAAAACTAAAAACACAAATCGGCGCGGACAATCTCACAGCCGACATTGTAAAGCAAACGCAAACAAACAAAGAGCGAATTATCATCGATGAGCTAGACAAAGAAAGCGCAGAAAAACTAGGCTTTGAAAACAGCGATTTTGTCGCGCGAAGCATAGATGCGCAAGAAATCGAACACACGCTTAATCGGCACGGCATAAATAGCGAGCGAGCAAAAAACGGCGAAAAGCCCATTACTTACTATGACATAGCAGAGTATCCGCAAGTTACTAAAACAGCAGATGAGCATTTGTTTGGCGTAACGGAAAGCGGAAAGCCCGCAAGAGTGAGTTTTAAGCAAATAAACGGCTATTATGTCGTAGTCGAGGAAGTGCATAACGGACAAGGCGAGTTAGCGTTTAAATCAATGTATTTTAGTGGTGGTAAGTATGAAAATGGCGAAACCTATAAAAAAATGATTGAAATAAATAAAAATGCCAACTCAAAAGACCCCCTTTATTTACCTCGCACTAGGCTTGGCGGTAGTGAAATTCAAGCTGACGAAAAAATTATACCAAATTCACAAAAGCAAAGTCAAGTTAAAAGTAAAAAAGAAATCATAGCTCAAAAATTAGACATTGTAGATAAATTCGATGAAAAACAATATGCCTTATGGAATAGCGAACTCCACAGAGAATTAACGGAATTGCAAGATAAAATAAATAAAAGTGATGGCAAAAATTTAGGAATTATGGGCGGGGATTTAAAAGATAAAGATGTAATGTCCTTTTTTATCTCAATGAGATATGATGTGTTTGCTAAACTTTCACAAGTGGCAAGATTGCCTTATGAAAGTTGCGAAAAGATTAAAGAACTCATTAAAAAGGGCAAAAAGATTGATTTTAACGATAGAAATTTAAGCGTTGCGATAAATAAATTTGAAAATCCTTTGCTTTTTATACAAGCTCACATAAACACTAGATTGCCACAGCCTTTTAAAACTAATTTATTTAAAGAATTAGAAAAGATTTTAAAAAAAGTAGAAAGCAAATCACAAGAAAATATACAAGAATTTAAAAAGGCTTTAAAAAGCGTTGATGAGCTGAATTCTAGCGAGAATTTAGGCAAAAGTCAAGGCGAAACAATATCTACTTTTGATGATTTAAAAAATGCGAAATTAGCAGAGCTTGAACCAAAGCGCGACAAAATCAAAAATGAGCTTGATGCAATAAAATTAGAAAGAAAAAATATAAGAAAAGATGTTGTATATAATGATGAGAAATTAACGCGAATTCTTTTTGAAAAATATGCAAATCAAGCAAATTCAGTTGATGAAATAATCGCAAAATTTCCACAAGATGAGAATGTTAAAAAATTACTTAAAAATAAGTATTTTTTACTTTCAAATGAATACATAAAAGCTTCATCTAAATTAGCAGACATTGAAAAAGAAATAAGACTTTTAAACTCGGCAGAAATAGAAATAAAATCACTTAAAAAATACTATGATGATGGCATTGTCGCCGATGAAAAAATTGCTTGGCAAAAAACGCCACAAGAAAGACTTAAATTTTATGATTTAGAAAATAAAGACAATTTAATGAATTATTTAAAAAGGTTACGAGAGAATATAGAATACTGCTTAAACATAAACCCTTTAAAAGAATTTGGCACAAATTACGCTGAATTTTACAGAGACGGGCAAGGTGCAGTAAAAAAACTACTTGCAGAAAAACAAGGACAAGTCGCAGGGGCGTTTTATCGGCAAGATTTGGGCGACATTACACTAGCGTGGGGAGAAGCTGGCACGGGTAAAAGCGATGGTTGGGGACTTGCAAAAATCGAAAAATATCACCCCGAAGTGCTGAATAATCTTAGCGAACTTGTCGAAAAAAGCCCTATTGTCAAAGAAAGCGACAACCGCTATTTGCTCGACACGCCGACACATTTTTTAGCGATAAGAAAAGAATTTGACGGACAAAAGGAAAATTGGCTTTTAACAGCGTTTGAAAAAGATGAGAGTATCGCTAGACGCAGGACTGACTTGCCTAGCTCACAAAGTGAAGTTGAAAAGGCTACTTCAACAAATACTCAAAGCAATTCTAGCGAGAATTTAGGCAAAAGTCAAGGCGAAAATGAAACTCAAAAAGTTTCTCATAAAGTTTCACACATTAACCAAAACAATGCTATAATGTCTGAAATTTCTCACAAAGGGGGGCAAAATGCCAACACAAACGCGAGCAACGGACTTAACGCTGCTGAAAAAGGAATGCCAGCAAGCGAGCCAACAGGAATTTCTGATGGATTATTTAGTCAAAAACAACTACTTGACGAGCCAAGAGGCGCAGGAGCTGACCTTTCAAACAGCGCAGCGGATAGACAGCAACCACAAACGCTATTTTCGCAAGGCGCGAGCGAGCCTAATGCAAGTGGAGGACAGCAACGGGGAAGTAACGAACGATTACGAACCGCTAGTGGCGATTTACGCGGCGAAGTTAGCGGCGATGGACAAAATTTGCAAGCTGAAAAAGGACATAATGTTTCAGAGCGATTTGGACAGGATAGAAGTGAGCAACATAGCCGAGCCAAACACACGATACGAGCTAACAGCGGCAGTGGAGCTAGCCACAGCAATGCTACCGCGCAAGAGCTAGTAAGCGATACAAACGCAGCAGGGATTTTAAGCCCTGCTGAAAAAGCGACAATCGAAAATCAAACATTCACGCAAACAATCGACCCCGCGAAATTTAATGCCAACGAGATTTTAAGCGCAAACATAAACGCCTTAAAAGTGCTTGATGAACTTTTAATCACGCGAAACCTTGCCACAAAAGAACAAAAAGAGCTTTTAAGCGCATTTAGCGGCGCGGGCGGGCGATTTAGCGATGAGCTAAACAAAATAAGAAAGGCAAATCCAAACGATGAACGACTTGCCTACATAAACGGACTTTTAAAGCAAATCAACGAAAATTTACCAAAGGCAAGCGGGGAAATCGTAGATAAGGAACTATCTATCACTGACTTTTACGCAAGAAGTGGCGATGCTTACTTTACACCAACGCACATTGTCAAGGCGATGAGCGATTTAGCTAAAAAAATGGGGCTAAAAGATGAAAGCTACATTTTAGAGCCAAGTGCTGGCGTGGGTAGGTTTTTGGGCTTTTTTGATGACAAACACCCTTACATTCACGCCGTAGAACTTGACAAACTCAGCGCAAACATAGCTCGCAAACTTTATCCAACCGCGCAAATAGAAAACGCGCCTTTTCAAAACTCACTCGCGGCGCGAAATATCGGCTCTTATGACTTAATCATCGGCAATCCACCTTATGCAAATGTGAAAATACAAGATAAGATGATACACGATTATTTTATGCTTAAAAGCATAGAAAATTTAAAAGAAAACGGCATAAGCATACAAATCGTAACGCACAATTTTATGGATAAAATGTCAAGTGCTAAAATGCAAATCGCAAAAAATGCTGAATTTTTGGGCGGTGTTAGGTTGCCAAATGATACCTTTAAAGATGCCAAAGTAACCACTGACATTTTGGTGTTTCGCAAGTTAAGAGCCGATGAAGTAGGCACGGCTGATACAAGCTGGACGAAGCTCGGCGACTTTGAAAACGGGCTAAAAGTAAGCTCATATTTTAAAGAACAAAAACCGCAAAATGTTTTGGGTGAGCTTATCACGCAAAAAGGGCAATTCGGCGACAGCGTGGGCGTGAAAAGCACGGGTTTTGATTTAGAGAATTTAGACTTATCAAAATTCATCAAAGAAAGTAAAGAAGCCTTTCACACTGAAAAAATGCACCTAGCTTCTACTCAGCTTGCCGAGCCACAAAAAACGGGCAATTTTTACAAAGAAAATGGCGAAATTTTTCAAAACGGGCAAAAGGTGGATTTAAAAGAACGCTTGCAAGAGTATGGTATAGATTGGGCGGACAGCACTTTTGAAAAACGCATAGGGGATTTTAAGGCGCAATTTGACAACATACAAGAGCTAAAAAACACGCTTTTGGACTTGCAAAAACTTGAACTTGTCGAGGACTTTGAAACGCCAAAGATGAAAGCCTTACGCGCAAAGTTAAATGCTGAATTTAACAAGCTCGTGGGGAAAGACGGCTCACTTTATGATAAAAGGGGCAACGCAAAGGCTGAATTTAGCGTGTTTAGTATAATTGATGATACAAGTTTTGAGATTTTTGCCTTGCAAGATGCCAAAGGCGGCGCAAAGGCTGATATTTTCACAAAAAGGATAAATTATCCTTACAAACGCCCGATGAGTGCTGATAGCCTAGATGAAGCTATGCAGATTTCACGCAACGAATACGGCAAATACGACATAAGACGAATGAGCGACTTGCTGAATAAAAGCAAAGATGAAGTAGCAAACGAGCTTTTAGCAAATAAATTTATCTACATAGACAGCAGCGGCAAAAATGTGCCAAAAGATGAATTTTTAAGCGGCGATGTTAAGATGAAGTTAGAAAGATTTTACGATGAAAACGGATTTTTGAAATTTAGCGATGATGAAAATATCGCCAAATGGCAAAGACAAGCCTTTGATGATTTAAAGGCGGTTATACCCAAAGATGTAGAATTACCTTTAATCAACATACCTTTGGGCGCGACTTTTTTAGATAAGCGCATTTTGAACGAATTTTTAAAAGATGAGTTGGGTTTGCGCGTGGATAAACTTAACTATGATAAAGAATTCGGCTGGGAATTTAAGCATTATGGAAATGAAAAGCCTATTGATGAGTTTGTCATCGCAACAAGTGATGATTTTGCCACAAATACAGGCATAAGACAAATCAACGCCCTTTCTTACTTAAATGATATGCTTAACAACAGGACTTTACAAGTAAAAAGAAGTGTAAAACAACAAGACGGCAGCACAAAAATTTTTAGAGACCCCATAGCCTCGCAGCAGCTTGAAAGAATGAGCCGCGCTATCGAGCAAAGATTTATGGACTTTATCCAAAATCACGCTGAATTTGCGCCTTTGGCTTTAAGGCAGTATAATGATACTTTTAATCGCTGGGTAGCTCGCAAGTATGACGGCAGCCACCTTGAATTTATCGGCAAAAACCGCGACATAGACCCACGCCCACACCAAAAGAACGGCGTTTATCGCATTTTAAGCGAGGCAAAAACGCTTTTAGCTCACGCGGTTGGCACGGGCAAAACCTACACAATGGGACTTTCAGCCGTTGAAGCCAAAAGGCTTGGAATGGTATCAAAACCGATGATTGCAACGCCGAACAATGTCGCCCCGCAGCTTGCAAAAGAGTTAAGAAAACTTTATCCAAACGCAAGGATAAAGCTCGTGCAAGGCGTTTCAAAAAAGACAAAGAATTTACAGCTTGCTGAGCTGAAAAAGAACGATTATGACATTATAGTTTGCTCGATGACAGCCTTTGAAAGTATGAATGTCAGCCCTAGTGCTTATAAGATGTATTATGACACCGAAATGCAACACCTTTTGAAATTAGAAAAAGAGCTTTTAAACGACCCAACGGCGAGCAAAAAGCAAATTGACGGCATAGCCAAACGCATAGGAAATTTAGACAAGAAAATCAATGATTATTTAGAAAGAGTGCAAAAGGACGGGCAAAGCGTGTTTTTTGATGACATAGGCGTGGATATGCTTTTAGCTGATGAAGCGCATTATTTTAAATCCTTGCCGATAATCACTAAACAATACAATGTGCGCGGCATAGGTAGCGCGAATTCAAACCGCGCGATTGATGCTTACATAAAAATACACTCAAAGCCCGAAATGAAAGTAGTTTTTGCCACAGGCACGCCGATAACAAACTACATAAGCGATATTTATGTTTTGCAACGCTTTTTAGGTGCTGAAAGATTAAAGGCGCAAGGAATGGAAGCTTTTGATGAGTGGAGCAAAATGCACGCTCGCACAAGTAGCGAATTTGAGCTAAAAAGCACAGGCGAATACAAGCTCACTACACGCTTGCGCGACTTTACAAACTTGCCCGAACTGCAAATGGCTTACCTTGAATTTGCCGACATTGTCAGCAAAGATGATATGCTTGCGGATTTACTCGCACGCGGTTTAAAGCCAGCCGAACCGCCGATAAAGTATGAAAACACGCTTATAGAACGCTCACAAGCGCAAAGTGATTTTATGAAAGATATTGTCCGCCGAAGCGAAGAGCTTGCCAAAAATTCAAAACTCGAAAAAGGCGGGGACAATCATCTTAAAATCATCAGCGACACAAACAAAGCTAGCCTTGATATGCGTTTAATCAACCCGTCTTTATCACGCGATGAAAACGGCAAAATAGCAAAATGCGCTGAAAATGTTTTAAAAGTCTATAAAGAATTTGACGAACACAAAGGCACGCAGCTTGTGTTTTTAGACACTTCAACGCCAAAAAGCAAAAAGAAAATGAAAGCCGAAACAAAGGCAAAAAAAGAAAAAGAGTTAGCAGAACTCCAAGCAAAGCTAGATGAACCCGAAAACTACTCAAACGAGCAGTTAGAAAAGATGACAAATAAGGCTGAGAAGTTAAGCGAGGAATTAGAAAGCCACGATTTAACGAAATTTAGTGCTTATGAGGATTTAAAAGAGCTTTTAATCCAAAAGGGCATAAAAGAGGACGAAATAGCCTTTATACACGATTATGACACGGAGAAAAAGGCGTTAGAACTCAACCGCAAAATCAACGATGGCGAAATTCGTGTTTTGCTTGGTAGCACCAAAAAAATGGGCGCAGGCTCAAATTTTCAAGAAAGGCTAGCAGCTATCCATAATTTAGATTTAGACTGGACGCCTGCAAATATGGAACAAAGGCTTGGGCGTATCGAGCGACAAGGAAACTCACTCTTTGAAAACATACCAAATTTTGAAGCAAGGGTGTTTAATTATTTAACCAAAGAAATGAGCGACAGCCTTATGCTGCAAGTGCTATCACGCAAACAAAAGCTGATAAAGCAACTGCAAAAACGCGATATATCTTTAAGACAACTTGTCGATACGAGCGAGGATAATTTGTTTGGGCAGTTACAAGCGGCTAGCTCGCCTTATGCGAAACAACTAGGCGAAATTTTTAGCTTGCAAAATGAAGTTTCAACGCTTGAAAATGCACTCAAAACAAATCAAAGTGTCATCACTAGCCGCACAAACTACATAAACAAAACGCACAAAGAGTTAGAAAAAATCGCAAGGCAAAAAGAGTTTTTAAACCGCTTTGAAAACACAAGAGGCAATGTTTTAGAAGTGGGCGGCAAGAGCTTTGACTTTGACGATAAAGAAGCTATAAAAGCCATAAATGACGCACTTTATAAAGAACTCATAGGCTTTAACGGCGGCGTGCAAGAAATAGCCACGCTCAAAGGCTTTAAAATCATCGCCAAAGAATACCCTTACAGCAACGAAATTCAGCTCTTTTTGGGCGACACGCTAGAAAACGCCATAGCCATAACGCAAAATCTCAAATGGAGTGAGTTTAGCGCGTTTAAAGAGAATAAAACAAATTTCGTCCAACGCTTTAACAATGTGCTGAAAACAAAGCCAAAAGAGCAGTTAGAAAATGCCGCTACAAAGGCAAAAGATGAGC
>OIZA01000201.1_pt1 | contig 35369 bp, 32 predicted proteins | sample 1588381 | NCBI WGS metagenome assembly OIZA01 (sample SAMN03283277) | human gut metagenome | biome: human-associated habitat; material: feces | host: Homo sapiens | place: Peru | collected 2012 | reverse complement strand
ATCCCATAGGTATCACACTTTTTAACGGGCGAACGATGTTCGCCCCTACGACTGTAAGCCACAATACGATATATAAATTGCTATTGTTTATGCTACAAAATATCGTTGTATTTTGAATTGTACAATCACATAGTTTACAGTTTATACAAGGACATAGTTTACACTTTTCATATTTAAACATCCCCACAAACCCTAATTTATCAAACTAACCTTTACCTACAGACAAAATTGAAAAACCCAAATTTATATAACAATAAAAATAAAAAATTTAAAAATATTGCAACACTTTCGGGTTATGGAAAGTATTATTAATAGGACAGAAAAATTTGTTATTTATACAATGATTATAGCTAAAGGACAGTTATCGTAACGATAAAGACCTATCAGCAATATGCCAGTAAATAGGATGTAAATTTTAGCAAAAATGATAATATATTTTTGGCAAGTATAATGATATAATTATTGTAATAGATAACACCGATTATTAAGGGTGATTTTATGAAAAAGTTAATTTTAATTGTAGTTGTTTCGGTAGCTTTGCTTTTTGTAGGTTGTAAAAGTGAAAACAGTAATGAAGTATCAAGAAATACCAATAAGGTAGAAACTACTGCCATTACCACAACAACTAACAGTAAAAGTGGATGGCAACATTTGAATGAGAAGTCTGAAAAAGAATTTAGGGCTGATTTAGGAAATCCTAAGGTTGATGAAGATGCAAAAATTAATTATGTTTCTGCTAATGCTAAACAGAAAATCAAGGCAGTTAACCTTACTAAAAAGCAAATGTCAATTTTGATAGATCATGTAATGGTATCTAGTAGAACTTCTTCTAAACCAAATCTTTTATGTTTTTACATTGAAGATTACAATAAATATTATGGTGTTTCTGATTTTAGAGAAATTAATAATTCCGATACATGCGATTATTATTGTAAAATTACTGATGACAGTGGTAGAAAAGCATATATTTTCTTTGAAAAAATTGATAAAGATACAGTGATCGAATGGTTTGCTTTGTTTCTTGATAAAAATGATAAACCTATAAAATTTGATGATGATTACTTTTATCAAGATATAAATGATTTGAAATATGTTAACGATTTGGATAAGTGATATATGAGGTGATTTTATGAAAACTATGATTAAAAATAATAACTTTAACAGTTTATCAAAGATAGCATTTCTAATGAACATTCCTTTAGTATTATTGTATTTACCTATTTGTTTTATTTACAGTGATACTCAAGGTGTATTGTTGCAAGGCATTGATTTTATTTTATGTGTAGTTTTGTTTGCTTTTTATTTTGTGACTTTATTATTTATCAGTAATAACAAGAAAATTATAGTTTCAAATTTATTAATTCAAACGGTATTATTGTATGAATTAAGAGGTGAATTGCCATTTGCTTTGTTGTGGCAACATAGCGAAACTGTATCATTATTGCAAGGAGTAATCATTTACTATATTGTCCTTTGTGCCTTAGTAACTATTCTGGATGTGGTTTATTTTGCACTACAGAAAGTTAATAAGTTTCAGAAAGTATAATACTCATAATTACATAAGGTAGGTGATTTTTTGAAAAACTTTATAACTATACTTTTAGTATCTGTAGTATTACTATTTACATTAGGAGGTTGTGGTAATCCTGTTTCTGATGTACTAAATGATATGGATAGAACAACTATTACTTATAATAATGAAAAATATGTTGCTACTACAGATTGGCTAATTGATGATAGTAGTTATAAAGAAAAAGTAATCGAAAATGACGGAACAAAAATTCATATTTGGATTTATGATAATGATAAAAATGTGGATTTTATAAGTGACTCAGGAAGTTTACTTTATCACAAGGAAAGTAGTTCCTATCCTGAAAATAATTACAACAGTATTGAAAGCATAGAGCTCTATAACGGTGATGAAAATAAAATTATAAAGGATAAAGATTACATAGAAAATCTGTTAAGTACAATTAATGGGGAAAAGAATAAAAATTCTTCTTCAAAAACTGATGAAGTTCTGTATTCAATAAGTATTCATTATAAGGATTATCCGGCAAGTTATTCTTTAGGTGAACTTGTAAAATGTGAAAGTGGTCACTATAAAATAGTTGATAATTATGGACATTGCTATAATCTAAATGCTGATATTTGCCCTAAAGAAATGTTGAAGTAGGTGTTTTTATGAAAAGACTACTGTGTATTGTGCTTGCCGTTATTTCAATTATGCTTTTTGCCGGTTGTAATAATGTGGATACTAAAAGTAATATTAAAAAAGTAAGTGCAAGTAAAATCAATACATATTACACCAATGATTTTACAAAAGAAGGAGCTTATCGTATTGAGGCTAAGGGTCAAAGTGCAGTTGTAATTGTTGCACCACAAGACTCAGTAAAAAGCTTTAGTACTAAGGAAGATAAAAAAGATATTATATTTTCTTATTCCACAAAGAATAGTAAAAGTAATGTTCTGTCAGTTTATAAGTATTGTTATATCTATAAGAATACCGATAAAATTGATACTGTTAAGATTTATAAAAATGGAAAAGAATCCTATTTTGTAAGTTGTAATGTTGGGGATGAAGAAATCTTAAAGTGATTTTAGAAAGTGTGATATTATGAAAAAATCTAAAGTAATTGTTCTTCTTTCAGTATCGGCAATATTGTGTTTGGTTACTATTTTTTCTATGGTACAACTTGTTATGAATGAGCTTTTTACACCTCCCAAAAGAGGAGAAGAATGTAGAGCAGAATGGGTATGTGATGATGAAGATATGAAGATAGTCAGCTTTTCTGAGGCATTCCCTACTGATTTATTTACAGAAAGTAATTTTTATATTAAAAATGAAGAATTTAAGTATGAAGCAACTGAGAGTATGGACTTTTTAGTTGTCGATAAATTTTATGATGAAAATGTAGAAGATATAAATATTTTTGAAGGTCATTACTATTATGATAAGGATAGTGTTACTTTACAGATGGAAAAAGTCTATGACAAAAAGTATAAGTATCTTCAGGGTAAAGAATATAAATTTGTGTTACAGAAGTAGTAAGGTGAGGTTATTATTAAGAAAGTTATAGCCTTTTATGTGGTAGCAGTAATAGTTATAGTGTCAGGTGTTTGTGCTTTTATATATTTCTTCCCATCAAAAACCGGTATTAGTAATAACAGTACTGTAGCTATACAATGTGTTAATAAGACAGTTACAGATGTTTCTGAGAAAAATGCAAAAGAACTTTATAATATGCTTAATGATAAAGAAGTGCATTATGATTCAGGTCTTGCCTGTCCTTTTAGAGATGACTTCTGTATAACATTTAATGGTGGTATTTCTAAAGATACTTTTTATATCAGTGGTGAGGTTGTGGCTCTATAAAGTATAGAAAAAGTATTTTTCATTATCAAATTCCCAAACAAAAAATTAGAAAATATCTTGAATAAATATAATATTACATACCCGGTTTTGTAATTACAACAATAAAATGGACTGTTAAGAATGTATCTTGACAGTCCATTATTTTTTTGTATTTTTAATTGTGTAAAAATTACATCAAAATATAAATGATTTACCATATTATGTTGCAATATGTAGAAAAATATGATAGACTAATGATGTTGTTGTATAATATTATTAGTTTTTTATATAAAATAACAATAAAAATATATATTATGCTGAGATAAGTCCCAAAAATGGGACAGTTAATTTGTTATTATATATATATAGAAAAGAAAGGAATGATAAGTTGGATTACCTTGCACATAAAAGAAATGAAACTGATGGCAAAGAAGAATTGCTAATTGACCATTTAACAGTTACTGCAGAAATGGCAAAGCTATTTGCGGAATCCTTTGATTACGGTGACTTAATGTATTTTGTTGGTCTTATTCACGATATAGGAAAGTATAGTATAGAATTTCAACAGAGAATTAGAGGAATGGATAATACTGTTGACCATTCTACAGCAGGAACACAACTTGCATTTACTAAATATAGAGCAATAATGAGTGCATTTTGTATTGCAGGTCATCATGCCGGTATTCCGAATTTAGGTAGTAAAACTGATGGTAATGATGCCGGTACATTATGGAAAAAAGTAAATAACAATTCAATTCCTGATTATTCACAATGGGAAAAGGAATTAGTAGATTTACAGAAATATGCAGTTGCAGAAAAATTACCTAAGGATGAATATTCAACAAGTTTCCTTATTCATATGCTTTTTTCTTGCTTAGTAGATGCTGACTATATTTGTACCGAAAATTTTATGATTGATGATAATGTAGATAGAGGTGTATATGACACAATTCCTACCTTGCTGGAAAGGCTAAATCAGTATGTTGCAAAGTGGGGAGAACCAAAGTCAAAGTTAAATATTTTAAGAACTGAAATTCAAAAGCAATGTATCAATGCTAAGAATATTAATGAAAATCTTTTAACATTAACTGTACCTACCGGAGGAGGAAAAACAATTTCTTCCTTAGCTTTTGCACTAAATTATGCAGTACAAGAAGAACATAAAAGGGACAGAATTATCTATGTTATTCCATATACAAGTATTATTGAACAGAATGCTGAAGTATTTAAAAATGTTTTAGGTGAAGAAAATGTAATTGAACATCATTCTAATGTGGATTTTGGTGATGATACAAGTGAGCTTATTAAGAAAAAACAACTGGCTTGTGAAAACTGGGATGCACCTATTATTGTTACCACTTCAGTTCAATTCTTTGAATCACTGTATAGCAACAAACCATCCAGAAATAGAAAGTTACATAACATTGCAAACAGTGTTATTATCTTTGATGAGGCTCAAATGATTCCAAGGGACTTTATTGAACCTTGTATAAATGCTATAAATCAGCTAACACAAAATTATAACGCAACTGCAGTTTTGTGTACTGCAACTCAGCCTAACTTGGATTACTTTTTTAGTAAGATAAAAAATATTGATGGCTATACTATTCCTGAAATTTGTAGTGATAATCAAGAAAAGTATTTTGAAGAGTTTAGAAGAGTAGAATTTGTTTATGATGGGAAACTTAAAGATGATGAACTTGTAGAACAACTAAGGTCACAAGATCAAGTACTCTGTATTGTAAATAAAAAATCTCATGCAGATTCTTTGTTTAATCTTCTTGGTGAAGATGAAGGTAATTTCTGTTTAACAACTCATAAGTACCCTAAACACAGAAAAGCTCAGTTAAAGGAAATCAGAGAACGACTTGCTAAAGGACTACCTTGTAGAGTAATTTCTACCAGTCTAATTGAGGCCGGTGTTGACCTTGACTTTAAGACTGTTTACCGTGCTATAGCAGGTGTTGATTCAATTTTACAAGCCGGTGGTAGATGTAACCGTGAGAATAAAAGAAGTAAGGAAGAAAGTATAGTTCATATTTTTGATACTGATAAAATTATGCGATTACAAGAGAAGAACATTGGTGTAACTAGGAAAGTCCTCAAAAAATACGGTGGCAAAATTTATACTGCCGAGGCAATAAAAGAGTATTTTGGTGAACTGTATTACTTAGCTAAGGGTGTAAAGAACAATACCTTTGATATTAAGGAAATTATCAAAAATTGTAATGCATTTGATTTCAAGACTGTATCTGATGATTTTAAGTTAATAGAAGACAATGCAAAGACAGTTTATATTGACAATGAAGATAGCAGATCGTTAATTAATGAACTGAGAAATCATAATTATAGTAAAGATTTGTTCAGAAAACTTGGTCAGTATGCAGTTAGCCTTTATGACAATGAATATCAGCAACTTGATAATGTGTCAGCAATAGAAATTATAGATAATGATTTTTATGTTATGGCAAATCCGGATTATTATAATGAAAATATTGGTATAGCTTTACCTGATGAAAACCTAGGTAATGCGTTGATGGTTTAAAAATGAAAAGGGACAAGAGGAATTCTCTTGCCCTATTTCATAAAAAACATACAATATTTCAACCCACCACTTTCGTGGACAAAATTATAATAACATATGAAAAATATAAAGTCAAAGTTTGAATTGAGATGAAAATTACAGGACTTGATTATTTAATACATAACAAACATACAATGAAAAAAGTTATTGACATTTTGCGTTTACCGTATTATACTGTAATTGTAAGGAAAATTAAAAATACAGAAAGGAGGAATGTATCATGAGTATTTTGCTTGAAGTGTTTGGTGAATATGCAGCCTTTAACAGACCTGAACTAAAGACTGAGAGAATGACCTATGATGTGATGACACCATCAGCAGCAAGGGGTATTCTTGATTCAATCTATTGGCACCCGGGAATGAGATGGCACCCAGACAAAATCTATGTACTAAGTCCTATTAAGCATACTAATATTCGCAGAAATGAAGTAAAAAGTAAAATTTCTGCAAGAAATGTTAAGAGTGCAATGTTAGGAAAAAAGTCTGAACTTTATATAGATGCACAGTCTGATATTCAGCAAAGAGCAGCACTTGTACTAAAGGATGTTCACTATGTTATTGAGGCTCATTTCGATATGACTGATAAGGCTAATCCTAGTGACAATCCGGGCAAATTTCAAGATATTATTCGCAGAAGAATAGAAAAGGGACAATGCTACAACCAACCTTACTTTGGTTGTAGAGAATTTCCGGTGAATTTTAGGAAGTGGGAGTGTAGTTATATCCCTACAGCATATCCTAACGAAACCAAAGATTTAGGTCTTATGCTATACGATATGGAATATTCCAATGATGGAGAAATTACACCGACTTTCTTTAATGCAGTTCTAAAGAATGGTGTTCTTGACCTTAATGATTGTGAGGTGTATAGGTAATGCTTTTACAATCCTTAGTTAAGCTATATGAGGCTTGGGCTGAGAAAGGTGAGATTGAGAAGTTAGGTTGGAATCCGGTGAAAACATCTTATGGTATTTCGCTGGATGAAGAGGGTAATGTGGATGAAATTATCCACCTAAAAACTAATGCACCTAAAGGTAACAAAGAAATACCGTCACTTATTAGCTTACCTATGCCGGTAAAAAGGTCAGTAGGTGTTGCATCTAACTTTTTATATGACAATGTAACTTATGTGTTTGGCTATGATAACTCAAACAAACCTGATAGAGCAAAGCAATGTTTTGATTGCTTTAGAAGTGTCGGTAATAAAGTGCTTGAAAATACTGATGATGAATTTTCTACTGTAATCAAGAAATTTTTGCAGAAAGATTATAGTGAGTTTGAGAACTTGTCAGACCTACTTACAGAACTAAACTGTACTGAAACAACAGTTGATGACATTCTAAATAAAGGTGCAAACTTACTTTTAATGCCACTGGGAAAGTTCCCAACAGATTCTAAAGCTATATGTGAAAGTTGGAACAGTTACTATGAACATTCAGATGCACCAAAGGGCGTTTGTTTGGTAACAGGTAAGGATGACCATATCGCAAAGCTACATCCTGTTATTAAGAACATTCGTGGTGCTCAAGCAGCAGGTGCTTCGTTAGTTTCTTTTAATGCAACTGCTTTTAACTCTTATGGTAAAGAAAACGGTTATAATGCTCCTGTTAGTGAGTATGCAGCTTTTGCGTATACCTCAGCACTAAACAAATTGGTAAGTGATAACGACCATAGAATTTTTGCAGGTGACACAACAGTTGTCTGTTGGACAGAAGATGGTGAAAGTGCTTATCAGGATGTTTTTGCCGGTATCTTTAATAGTGATGATGAGGTTAAGCAGAAAGACCTTCGCAATACTATTGTAAGTATTGTTAATGGTAATGAAGTTAAGTGGGAGGGTATTCCACTTAATCCTAGTAACAACTTTTATATCTTAGGTATCTCACCAAACTCAGCAAGACTTTCTGTTAGATTTTTTATCCAAAATACCTTTGGTAAAGTAATGGAAAATCTTTTGAAAAATCAGCAGAGAATGGAAATGGTCAAGCCCGGTTTTGAAAAGTTTAACTATATCCCACTATGGCGTATTCTAGGTGAAACAGTTAACAAAAAGTCAAGGGATAAAAAGTGCAAACCTCATCTTGCAGGTGATGTGCTAAATTCTATAATCAATGACTACAATTACCCTAGTACATTGTATTACGGTATCTTAGGTAGAATTTCTGCCGAACAAAATATTAACTGGGTAAAGGCTTCTGTACTAAAGGCTTATTTACTCAAAAATTATGACTCAAAATATAAGGAGGAAATAACTGTGGATTACAACGAAAACAGTAACAACAAGGCATATTTGTTGGGTGTATTGTTCTCTAATCTTGAGGAGATTCAGAACACTGCAAACCCAGGCATTAAATCAACTATTCGTGATAGATACTTTACAGCAGCAAGTTCTACACCATCAAGAGTATTCCCAATACTAATAGACCTTGCTCAAAACCACATTAAGAAAATTCCTAATGTTGGTGCTAAGGTTAACTGTCAGAAAATGTTGACAAAAACAATGGCTAAGCTAGGAGATAAATTCCCTAATAGATTAAAGCTTGATGAAAAGGGTATGTTCCAGCTTGGATATTACCAAAGAACACAAGAAAGATTTACCGGCAAGGAGGATAAGAATAATGGCTGATGTAATTAAGAATAAGTACGATTTTGCAGTTTACTTTGATGTTGAAAACGGTAACCCTAACGGTGACCCTGATGCAGGTAATATGCCAAGAGTTGACCCAGAAACAGGTCACGGCATTGTTACCGATGTTTGTATTAAGAGAAAAATTCGTAACTATGTTGATGTAGTTAAAGAAGATGAAAAAGGCTATAACATCTATATTAAAAGTGGTGTAACACTAAATGCAAAGGATAAAACAGCCTTTGATAACTTTAACATTGACGAAAAGAGTATCAAGGAAGCTAAGAAGAAAGATGGTGACATTGACCGTAAAATCAGAGATTTTATGTGCGAAAACTTCTTTGATATTAGAACCTTTGGTGCTGTTATGACTACATTTGTAACAAATCATCTTAATTGTGGTCAGGTAAAAGGTCCTGTTCAGTTTAGCTTTGCCCGTTCTATTGACCCAATTCTTCCTCAGGAAGTATCTATCACAAGATGTGCAGTTACTACTGAAAAAGATGCTGAGGACAAAACAAATACTATCGGTAACAAGTTCATTGTACCTTATGGTTTGTACAAAGCTGAGGGCTATATTTCAGCAAATTTAGCCAGAAAGGTAACAGGTTTCTCTGAAGATGATCTAGAGCTACTTTGGAATGCTATCCTAAATATGTTTGAATTTGACCATGCAGCAGCAAGAGGCAAAATGGCTGTTCGTAAGCTGGTTATTTTTAAGCATAGTAGTGAACTTGGTAATGCACCATCATATAAACTGTTTGATACTATTAAAGTTCATAAGAAGGATGATGTAGAATATCCAAGACAGTTCTCAGACTATGACTTTTCAGTTGATACTGATGCACTACCTGATGGCGTTGAGTGCATCATAAAGTGATTTACCAAGATGACAATGTACTGAGTATCTCAGGTATTCAACACTTTGTTTATTGTCGCAGACAGTGGGCTTTGATACATATTGAACAACAATGGGAGGAAAATTTACTTACTGTTAGTGGTGAAAGTATGCATCAAAAAGCCCACGACAATACCTTTTCTGAAACCAGAAATGGTGTGATTATCTCTCGTGGGATGCAGGTTTCTTCATATGAACTTGGTATTTATGGTGTTTGTGATGTTGTGGAATTTGTACCTTCTTCAGAAGGTGCAATTATCCACAACAAAGAAGGATACTTTAAAATTATACCTGTTGAGTATAAACACGGTGAACCTAAAACCTCTGATGCAGATATTTTGCAGGTAGCAGCACAGGCAATGTGTTTAGAAAATATGTTTTGTGCCAAAATAGATGAACTGAATATTTATTACGGTAAAACAAGACACAGAGAGAAAATTCCTTTTACTGATGACATTAGGGAAAGATTGGTAAAAATCCTTGAAGAAATGCACCAACTGTATGACAGACGATATACACCAAAGGTTAAGCAGAATAAAAACTGCAGAGCTTGTTCCTTGAAAAATATTTGTTTGCCTAGATTAACTAAAATTTCTTCTGTAAAAGGATATATGTCTAAAATGCTTGGTGATGAACTATGAAAAAATTACTTAATACATTGTATATAACTTCAACAGAAAAATATCTTTCCCTTGATGGCGAAAATGTTGTTATTTCTGAAAACAAAAAAGAATGTGCAAGAGTACCTCTCCACAACATAGAGTCAATTGTCACCTATGGTTATAACGGTGTAAGTCCGGCTTTAATGGGAAAGTGTGCTTCAAATAATATTAACGTTTCTTTTATGACTCGTAACGGAAGATTTCTTGCAAATGTTGTAGGCCCATATTGTGGTAATGTTGTGCTGAGAAAAACTCAGTACAGACTTTCAGATAATGAGGACTATTGTACCGAAATTTCAAAAAATATTATACTTGGAAAACTGTATAACTCTAGATGGGTTATTGAAAGAGCTACTAGGGATTACCCTAATTCTTTAGATATTCCAAAACTTAAGAATGTTTCTATTCAAATAAAGAACTCAATGAACAATATTTCTAACTGTAAAAATACAGAGGAAATTCGTGGTGTTGAGGGTGAAGCTGCAACAAGGTACTTTTCTGTTTTTGATGATTTAATATTGCAACAGAAGGAAGACTTTTTCTTTCATGGCAGAAACAGAAGACCTCCAACAGATATGGTCAATGCAATGCTTTCTTTTGCATATACTATGCTAACCGGTATGGTAACATCTTCCCTTTATTCTGTAGGGCTAGACCCTTATGTAGGATATTTACATAAGGACAGACCCGGTAGAACTTCACTATCTTTAGATATGATGGAAGAATTTCGTCCTGTGTTTGCTGATCGTTTTGTACTTACTATGATAAATAAAAGGATAATCACTAAGAATGACTTTTTAACTAAAGAGAATGGTGCAGTTATCTTTACTGACGATGGTAAGAAAAAGTTTTTGCAATCATGGCAGACAAGAAAACAAACAGAAATAAAACATCCTTTCCTTAATGAAAAAGTCCAATGGGGAGTTGTGCCATATGTTCAGGCACTTTTACTTGCAAGATATTTAAGAGGTGACCTTGATGGTTATCCACCATTTATGTGGAAGTAGGTGTTGCTATGTTAGTGCTAATTACTTATGATGTATCTACCGAAACACCTGAAGGAAGAAAGCGTTTGAGAAAAGTTGCTAAAGAATGTGTAAATTACGGAAAGCGTGTTCAGAATTCAGTTTTTGAATGTATTATGGATTCAGCAAAATGTTTTGAAGTTAAGGAAAAATTAGTGAAAATAATAGATAAGGATGAAGACAGTATAAGGTTCTATTATTTAGGAAATAATTACAAAACTAAGGTTGAACATTTTGGTGTAAATAATAACAATGTTGATGTGGAGGGAGTGTTACTTTTTTAGTGCGATAAGTAGCCTTACATAAGAATGTTAAGGTATTCGCACTAAATTTAAAAAGAAAACAAAATATAAAGATGTACTTTTTATTTAGAATTGGGTTATTACATAAATGAAAAAGTGATAATTTACAATGAACGGAAACTAAATAAAAATACATTTGTTATATTTTGCTGTCACCACCCACACGGGTGGTGTGGATTGAAATACAATTTAACAGTCCTGGTGTGTCTAACATAATCTTGTCACCACCCACACGGGTGGTGTGGATTGAAATTGCCCAGTAGCTGGAACTGAGGTTTACCGTTTAGACCGTCACCACCCACACGGGTGGTGTGGATTGAAATACTCTCTGTTGTAATATTGCTTATAAAACTAAATGCGTCACCACCCACACGGGTGGTGTGGATTGAAATAATGCTGTAGTGAGTCAGTTATTCTTGCTTTATCAGTCACCACCCACACGGGTGGTGTGGATTGAAATTTTGTAGTGGTGTTGATTGATATGATTCCTTAGGTCACCACCCACACGGGTGGTGTGGATTGAAATTGCCTATCAGTATTTGCCTGTTCAACAATGCTAGTCACCACCCACACGGGTGGTGTGGATTGAAATACAGAATTTTATTAAATAATACTATTAATAAAGTCGTCACCACCCACACGGGTGGTGTGGATTGAAATTTATAAAGAATACTCTATCAACGGTGATGAAAGTGTCACCACCCACACGGGTGGTGTGGATTGAAATATGGCGGACCTAGGGCATGGTACTGCCCTAGGTGGTCACCACCCACACGGGTGGTGTGGATTGAAATAATTTTTGAAAATGCTGAAAGTCCGCTCAGAGATATGTCACCACCCACACGGGTGGTGTGGATTGAAATTTAACAGAACCAAACCCTATTATTTAAAATGGGTACGTCACCACCCACACGGGTGGTGTGGATTGAAATTTGATACATATTTTAAGTTGGTGGCACAAGAAGGTCACCACCCACACGGGTGGTGTGGATTGAAATTTGAAAGAAGTGATGATAACTTCACTGAATTTTTGTCACCACCCACACGGGTGGTGTGGATTGAAATATTTTTGTTACTCCTTTAATAAAATGTGTTTGGGTCACCACCCACACGGGTGGTGTGGATTGAAATTGACAAAGCGGAATACTGCAACGATGTTGAACTTGTCACCACCCACACGGGTGGTGTGGATTGAAATTTGGTGGGCTTGTGACCACCCATTGGCTCATTACCGTCACCACCCACACGGGTGGTGTGGATTGAAATTTATCTTTGTTAGACCCTATTCATCACAATAATGGAGTCACCACCCACACGGGTGGTGTGGATTGAAATTCTGTCAATGTCATATAAAGCACTTATAGTGTTTGGTCACCACCCACACGGGTGGTGTGGATTGAAATAGTCATTTTGAATGAATAAATAGTTTCGATAAAGTCACCACCCACACGGGTGGTGTGGATTGAAATAAGGCAAGAAAACATTGTCAAACCCTATGAAAAATTGTCACCACCCACACGGGTGGTGTGGATTGAAATTTCTTTTCTGAGCCGGACCAGTACGCCGGACAAAGTCACCACCCACACGGGTGGTGTGGATTGAAATGCCGTTTGGAGCGTATGGTTTAATAGCTCTGTTTGTCACCACCCACACGGGTGGTGTGGATTGAAATTCAAAAAGGGTGCAAAAATACCTCAATGAAATTAGGTCACCACCCACACGGGTGGTGTGGATTGAAATTAATAGTGATTCATCAAAAGAAATACTATTAGTGTCACCACCCACACGGGTGGTGTGGATTGAAATGGTTTTAAAGGGTGATTTCTCAACCTGCTTACTTCGTCACCACCCACACGGGTGGTGTGGATTGAAATTATACATCTTCAGCCCTCCATACAAGATAGTTTAGTCACCACCCACACGGGTGGTGTGGATTGAAATCTTACTAACTGTCAAGACTTTTTTCATAAAAGTTGTCACCACCCACACGGGTGGTGTGGATTGAAATTTATACTCTTGTAAACTATTTCTTCTCTCAAAGGTCACCACCCACACGGGTGGTGTGGATTGAAATTGTTGTTGGTTCTTGATTATCCACTTCAACAAAATCGTCACCACCCACACGGGTGGTGTGGATTGAAATATCTTTCCAAGTCTGCATACGGGATAGGAATAATGTCACCACCCACACGGGTGGTGTGGATTGAAATATTGAGATATTGTTGTAGCTATCAACCCATAGAGTCACCACCCACACGGGTGGTGTGGATTGAAATCTTGGCTCGGCTTTTTTAATTGTGATTGGTGCTATGTCACCACCCACACGGGTGGTGTGGATTGAAATCTGCATTTCTTCCATCTTGATGATGAATAGAATGCGTCACCACCCACACGGGTGGTGTGGATTGAAATTATCTTTGAAGATGGTACAGATAAGAACTTAGTTGGTCACCACCCACACGGGTGGTGTGGATTGAAATATGAAGTTAAAGTCTATCTATGATGGATTAAAAGGTCACCACCCACACGGGTGGTGTGGATTGAAATTTGCTATGAATTTGTCAGTAACTATGAAACAAGCTGTCACCACCCACACGGGTGGTGTGGATTGAAATAAATTATGGTAAATATAAAGATGCAAGGAATGCTGTCACCACCCACACGGGTGGTGTGGATTGAAATGTATCTTGTGTCATTTTCAGCAATCGTGTTAATTGGTCACCACCCACACGGGTGGTGTGGATTGAAATCGTTTGCTAGAGTAGTAATTAGTGACATACCTACGTCACCACCCACACGGGTGGTGTGGATTGAAATTTGAGGCTATACTTGACGCCATGGCGGACGCTTGTCACCACCCACACGGGTGGTGTGGATTGAAATTGATGTGCTAAGTCTGTTGATAATATCATCAGCAGTCACCACCCACACGGGTGGTGTGGATTGAAATCCATATATGTTGATCCGATAAAAAAAGAAATTGAGTCACCACCCACACGGGTGGTGTGGATTGAAATTGAATCGAAATAGTCTTTAAGACCTCTGTTGTATGTCACCACCCACACGGGTGGTGTGGATTGAAATTACCTTTTTAGGTGTTTCCTTTGGCTTGTCAATTAGTCACCACCCACACGGGTGGTGTGGATTGAAATCACTTGGTACAGATGTAAGGCTGAATGATAAGATTGTCACCACCCACACGGGTGGTGTGGATTGAAATCTATTGCTAACCCAAATTATGGCCCAACAGATAAGGTCACCACCCACACGGGTGGTGTGGATTGAAATTTTATTATGGTGGTTTTCGTAAAGGAGAACTGTAGTCACCACCCACACGGGTGGTGTGGATTGAAATCTGTTGGTTATGGCTAGAAAATCTAGCATATATTGTCACCACCCACACGGGTGGTGTGGATTGAAATATGCAACACACAAGCCGGAGATAATATATCTCTGGGTCACCACCCACACGGGTGGTGTGGATTGAAATAATGTTAGTAACACAAACTTCTGCACTTAATGACAGTCACCACCCACACGGGTGGTGTGGATTAAAATCCCCAATCAAAGTGTTGTCCACACTTATAACAATAGTCACCACCCACACGGGTGGTGTGGATTGAAATTATTAAATTTTGGGTACATATTATCATCACCTAAAGTCACCACCCACACGGGTGGTGTGGATTGAAATACAGAAATATCTGTAAACATTAATGAGAATAAATACGTCACCACCCACACGGGTGGTGTGGATTGAAATTATGTAGAAGAACTCCCATCAGCAGAAGTTAAAGAGTCACCACCCACACGGGTGGTGTGGATTGAAATCTACAGTAACACTTAGAGATAATATGTACTTTGGTCACCACCCACACGGGTGGTGTGGATTGAAATTCAACAAAGATGAAATAACCCGTACTGACGAGTGTCACCACCCACACGGGTGGTGTGGATTGAAATTATCTTTGTATTATAGAGATAGACAAACTTGCGTAGGTCACCACCCACACGGGTGGTGTGGATTGAAATAAGAAGATTTGGCTTAATAGTGTGCCACATAGGAGTCACCACCCACACGGGTGGTGTGGATTGAAATCGTTTGAATTAAAGGCATAGAAAGTAATGGATGCGGTCACCACCCACACGGGTGGTGTGGATTGAAATCTTTAGTAGGTCATAGATAAATAATCTACCTTTTGTCACCACCCACACGGGTGGTGTGGATTGAAATTTGTTGATGGGGCATTTTATTTGAGAAGAGCATATGTCACCACCCACACGGGTGGTGTGGATTGAAATAACACTATTAATAGCAACGGGATTGGTTGGTGTAGGTCACCACCCACACGGGTGGTGTGGATTGAAATCACTACACCTAATCAAAGAATGGAAGTGTCTGCGTCACCACCCACACGGGTGGTGTGGATTGAAATTGTCTGTGATTGTTGAATTTTCTGAGTACAATTCGTCACCACTCACACGGGTGGTGTGGATTGAAATGATGTACAAGCCGAAAAAGCCACCACGAGCCACTGGTCACCACCCACATGGATGGTGTGGATTGAAATCTCATTTTTTAGTGTCCTCGCTCTGTGCTGAGCGAGTCACCACCCACAAGGGTGGTGTGGATTGAAATATCTACAAGCCTTGGTGCTTTAGGCACATTAACAGGTCACCACCCACATGGGTGGTGTGGATTGAAATTACTTGGATACCACCTAAATATGTTGAACAATTGTCACCACCCACACGGGTGGTGTGGGTAAAATAATTTTGTAAAAATTATAAAAATTCATAAATTGGAGCAAAAACAGTTCCCTTTTTTTCGGTTATATATGCAACAACCAAACAAAGAGAAAACAAAAAAGAAAAACAATAACCTTTTAGTTTATGATTATAGACTGAAAGGTTATTTTGTTGCAGAAAGGTAAAAGGTATGCTAATGAAAAAATCACTGTCAAATGAATTTATGGAAATATTGCCTAGATTATTACAAGCAATGAAAAATGTAAATGATGCCGGTTATGTTGGTGTTCTTTCTAAGAATGGTGCTGACAAATTGTGTCACATTACAGAGACACTACAGAAAATTCTGAATAATTCAAAAGGAATATCAATATCGCAGAAACCCTATGTAATCTTTGATGCAGTAGGTATATTGGTGTCATTTGATGAAATTATAATGAACAAAGAACAGATAAGTTCATTTGTATCATTATTAGAAAAGTATCAGCTAGACCCGGAACAGATACCATTAGATATGGTAAGTTTTCATGGTGGAGGGTTAAATTTTATGGTGCATGATTGCTACAATATTACAGTTGGAGGTTGTGAAAATGAATAACACAGTAAAAAATTTAGTAAAGCAACTTTATGATAGAGATGACAATTATAATGATGTGTATGAGATAAGGCATCATATAGGTGATAACAATTCATATGTAATAGAGATTATTATAGGGTGTGATGATTTTAGTGACCCTGATATTCTGAAGCTATTTACAACATTACTAAGGAAATGCAAAGAATTCCGTATGAAAAGAATAGATAAATTTTCTACAAGCTACCTGTTCACTATAGAAGATAAATTTATACAAGAAGTGTGAATTTGAAAATCTAATTAATAGCTATAAAATAATATTTTCTTTCATAAAAATAAGCTGACATTATAATAATTGTAGTGTCAGGGTTTTTATAGGTAAATTAATTTTGAACAAAAATAAAAAGTGTTGATTATTAAATGAATTGCAGTTATAATTAGTATATAGCTATTTTGCGTAGAAAAAAGAATATGAAAGGATAGATAGTTATGAAAAAATTAATTTTAGTTTCATTTATTACTGTAGCTTTGCTATTTGCCGGTTGTGGTAATGAAATCAATAATGAGGTATCAAAAAACACAAACAAGGTGGAAACAACTGCAATTACTTCTACTGTAAGCAATTCCGATGTTAGTAGTAAAGACAGTAAAAATGTAGAGCATGTTGCGTTAGGTGATATTAACAAAGGTAAAAATACAAAAGTTGAATATGTTTCTTCAACTGATAAGAAGAAAATTAATTCAACAAGCCTAACTGAAAAGCAAATGGACAAATTGTACCAACAGTTAAAGGATCAAAATAAAATGGATAACTTTCTAACTCGTTCAACTGTTAAGAATTTCAGTGAAGATTGTGGCGTTTCTAAATTTAGAAAGTTAACAGACAAAAAGAAAAGTAAGAGTTATTGTAAAATTACTGATGATTCAGGCAGAACACTTTATGTGTTCTTTAAAGGCGGCAATAACGATTCCATTTGGATGGACTTTTTATTCCTTGATAAAAACAATAATCAGATAAAAGATAGTGAAATTAACAACAAATCCGACTTGCTAAAATTAGTAAGTGATGTGGATAAGTAATTTTGTTGAAATTTGCTGATGAAAAAAGCTGACACATTGTAGTGTCAGCTTTTTTGTTGGGTAAATTAAATTGAAAAATGGTTAAATAAAAATTGAAATTAAAATTTAGAATTAAATTATGGGTAGTATGGGTTTGGCTTAAAGAGGTAACGGAAAATATCAATAATCCATCCGATACCGAAAATACCACAAGTACAGAAATATACAATGCCTAAAAGTACTCTGCCCTCATAAAAACGATGTATGCCGAAACAACCGAAAAATAAGCATAGAAAAAATGAAACCCATTTGCTTTTTGGATACATAAGTCCACCTCCTTAGTTTTTATTATATGTTGATAATTTAAATTCTTTATTTATTACTACCACAATTCTACTATTTTATAAAATTATCGTCAAGGTAAAAAATGGGACTGCTGAATATTTATATGCAATTATTGACAATAAATACTCAAAGATGTATAATTGTACTGTTGGAAGTTACATAATTATTTGTATTGTAAAGAGTGATATGTATATAATTGGCAAAATTATAGTAGACTCAGTGATTGAAAAAGTATTTGGGGGAATTTTAATGAATAAAAAAATGAGTGCTATTGTTGCAGTAATTATTGTTTTGATGATGAGTTTCTGTACTATCAATGTTATGGCAGTAGAAAATACTAACGAAAAGAAAGTTTCAACAATTGAAATTAAGTGTGATAGCTTTACTAAAAATGATTCAACAGAAAATTCAATTGAATGTGGTTCAGGTTCGACATTTTCAGCTACAGTAAAGTATAGTGATGGTACTACTGCCACAGGTGATGATGCTAAAGTACAGTGGAAGATAACAGGCAGTGACAGTAACAACAATGTTTATACTAAAGTAAATGATGATGAAAATTCTATTTATGTTTATGCACCATATCATTATGCAGATAAGTTAAACCTTACTGCAACTTCTGTAACTAATAACACAGTTAATGGTACTTATGATGTAGAAGTTTTTGATGAACACAGTACAGGTTCATCAAATTTCTTTATTTTCAATAGTAGTGACGATGAAGAACTTGATGTAACCGGTGATGAACCAACTTTTGAAGAAAAGTGGAATAATGAAACTTGTGAATACTCAGTTACTGCACCAAAAAATTCATATGAATTAGATGGCTATACTTTCTTATATTGGAAAGATGATGATGGCAATAAGTACAATGTAGGAGATACTATTACAGTAAAGACAACAGGTAGCCCTTCAATTTGTAACCTATATGGTGTGTGGAAGTCTGATACAACAGATGAAACTACTGAATCTGCTGATAACAATACCAGCACAGCAGATGAAAGTAGTGGTAGTGATATGACTTCACCAAAGACAGGTAACAATGATGGATTACTAATTGTAATGTTCTCTCTTTGCCTTGTAGCAATATGTGGTGTTTGTGTATATAAAATCAAAAAGTAATTAATTTAATTTTTAAGGCTACCCATAATTATGGGTAGCCTTTTTGTTTATATTCTGTTTAAAATTAATCATACAAACTATACATTATTTTTTATAATCTATTGAAATTTATATATAAAAGTGCTAAGATGGAGTTAGACAGAACAAGAAAGTAGGTTTTTATTTTAATAGTAAAAATCTTATGTAGCATTTCAACAATTAGTGGGTTTTCGCTTTGTATAAATTCACTATAGCATTTTAGTAAGGGGTTATAAAAATGAAAAGTGGTTCTAAGGTAATATCATTTATGTTAGCATTTTTGCTATGTGTTTCTATGTTTAGTATTGCACCTACAGTAAGTGCAAAAAATATAAATATAGAAAAAGTTTCAGGTGAAGAAAGTAAAAGTGGCAACTTCTATTACTATGTAGATGATGACACTAACAATGCAACAATTACTCAGTATTTGGGTAATAGCAAAAGCCTTACAATTCCAAGTACTATTGATGGATATAAGGTAACTAAGGTTGAATCTTTGGCAAAGATTGAAAATGATGATGAAGTTATCAATACTACTTTGGAAACACTTAATATTGGCAACAATGTTCAGATTATAGGTAGCTATGGTGTGACTAATTTTGCAAAGCTAAAGACTGTTAATATTAAAAGCAGTGTAAGAGTTGTTGAAAATTTTGCTTTTGATGGTTGTAATGCTATTACAAAAATTAATATTGATAATGGACTAAAGGTTGTCTATGGTGATGGCTTTAGTAATATTAAAAATTTAAAGTCTATTTCACTTCCTAATTCTGTAAGCAGAGTTGGTGCAAATGCCTTTGGATATATATATAATGATGATACTAACAAGTATAGCAGAGTTTCAGACTTTACTATTAGTGGATATACCGGTTCAAATGTAGAAAAGTATGCAAATAACTGTAACTTTACTTTTACTTCACTTGGTATATATAAAAAGTCTAATGATGTTGACTATCTTTATACTTTGCAAGATGACAAAGTTTCACTTATTACATATTTAGGTAGTGGTGGAGATGTTACTGTACCTGAAGAAATTGACGGTTATGTTGTAGCATACAATACTACTAATGAGGTGTTCTCAGAAAATCAATTTAGAAATAGTTTAGGTAAACTTAATAGCGAATTTGATTATGTAACTGCAATTGCTTTTCCATCAATGTGGGACTGTTACGGTAATATTTCTTTAAGTGACACACCTAAGCTAAGTGAAATTACTATTACAAATACTGAGTACAATTTTGATGATGAAGTTAGTGAGAATAAACCTTTTGGTTATTCATATGTTTTTGATGATGATGGTGTGGTTACTGAATTTATCAAAAATGATAACTTTGTTATAAAAGGATATTACGGTTCAACTGCACAACAGTATGCTGAGAAAAATGACTTTGCATTTGTTCCTATTGAGACTGACAATACAATACCTGTTGTACCTACTGACTCTGTAACAGAAACTACAGTGAATAACACTATAGAAGAAACATCAACTGTTGAAAGTAACTTTACTGAGCCAAGTAGTGTTGAAGTGACTACCGTTAGCAATAATGATAATGACAATAATATAAAAACATCAACTGATAATACAGAAACAACAGAAACAACTAATAATGAAGTGACAATTCCTACAGAGGATAATTCTGATATTGAAGAACCAACTAATGATTATGATATAGAGCCAAGTTCAAGATATGTTGATTATCCTACTGAACCAGAAATGGAAGAAACAACTTATACATTGCCTAAGGTTAAGGATAATAATGTTTATGTAAAGAAAATTATGTTGAACAAAACTAAGGCTACTGTTTTGTCAGATAAAAGTGTAAAATTAGTTGCAAAGGTTTATCCTAAAAATGCAAATAACAAAAAGCTTTTATGGACTTCATCAAATAAAAAAATTGCAACTGTAGAAAAAGGTGTTGTAGTAGGTTTAAGAAAAGGCACAGTAAAAATTACTGTAAAATCTACTGATGGCAGTAAATTGTCTGCGCAATGTGTTGTTACTGTAAAACAGGCAGTAAATAATATTAAGCTAAACAAAACACTTATTACCGGCAGTAAAGGTACAAAGGTTACATTAAAAGCAAAGGTAACACCAACTAAAGCCGATAACAGAATTGTAAAGTGGCAGTCATCTAACAAGAAGATTGCGACTGTAAATAAAAAAGGTGTTGTTACTGTAAAGGGTAAAGGTTGTGCAGTAATCAAATGTACCTCAGGTGACGGTAGTGGAGTATATAGCAAATGTGTTGTAAACAACAGTAGCAAAGCAAAGTCTATTAAATTAAATAAAAAGTCAGCAAAAATTTCTGCAGGACTAGGTCTAAAAATAAAGGCTACTGTAAAAGGTAATTGTAAGGAAGTTTTGTGGAAAAGCTCAAACAATAAAGTTGCCACTGTAACCGATAGTGGAATTGTTAAAGGTATAGAAAATGGCAAGGCAGTAATTTCTGCCCAAACAATGGACGGTAGTAAAAAGGTAGCGAAATGTACTGTTACAGTTACAGGTCACAACTTCGGTGAATGGACAGTTTCTGTAGCTCCTACTTGTCAAGATGAAGGTGTAGAAACTAGGGTTTGTAAGTCTTGTAAGAAAACACAAGAAAGAACCCTTAATACTGTTGACCATAACTGGCAAAAATTCTATACAGTTGATGAAGAACCTACTTGTACAGAAAGAGGTGTTGCATATATTTATTGTGATGATTGTGACGAAACTTGTGACACTTATTATATCCCTGCAACAGAACATTGTTTTGAAGCATCAGAAATTATAGATTATGCCGATTGTGAAACAGATGGACTTGTTGTTAGAATGTGCAAGTATTGTGACGAAACTGAAGAAATTGTAATACCGGCACTTGGTCATTGTTGGACTGATGAAAAGGTAGTTGACTTAGTACCTACTAAAGATAGTTATGGTCAAAAGTCATATCATTGTTTGTATTGTGATGCAACAAGTGGTGAAGAAATAATCCCACCACTAAAATGATAATTTAAGTTTTTTATTTAGCTACCCATAGTTATGGGTAGCTTTTGTTGTATTATTACGGATTATAGGCTAAAATAGTATGGAAATAAATTTTAGGAAGATTATATGAATAGAGTAATTGATTTTGTAAAGAAAGAAATTGTACTGATTATTTCTTTTGTATTGGCAATAATTTCTATGTTTTTTGTTCCACTGAGTGAAAGGTATATTGACTATATTGACCAGAGAACATTAGGGCTACTGTTTTGTTTAATGACAATAATGGCCGGTCTTAATAGGTTGGGCATATTCAAATTATTGGCAGAAAAGTTAGTACATAAAGTTCATACTATTAGGGGAGTTACTGTTACATTAGTTTTATTGTGTTTCTTTATTTCAATGATTATTACTAATGATGTGACACTTATAACATTTGTGCCTTTTACCATAATTTTGTTAGAAATATCTCATCAGAAAAGTAAACTGATTTATATTGTAACGCTTGAAACAATATCTGCAAATTTAGGTAGTATGACAACACCTATCGGCAATCCACAAAACCTTTATTTGTTTTCTAACTACAATATGAATATTGATGAATTTATAATTGCTATAATTCCTTATTCTGTGTTGTCGTTGGTGCTTTTAGTTGTATTATCCCTATTTGTAGGAAATGAAAGCATTACAGTAGAAAAAGAACTTAATAGGGTAAAGGGTAGCAAAAATTCTTTCTTGCCTATTATGTATGGGATACTATTTATTTTAGCTTTGTTTAGTGTGTTCAAAATTTTGGACTACAGAGTATTATTGGGTGTTTTGTTAATTGCAATTTTATCTCTTGACAGAATAACACTGATAAAGGTTGATTATAGTCTTATTTTTACATTTGTATTTTTATTTATTTTTATAGGTAATTTAGGTAATATAGAATATATACATAATTTTTTACAAGGAATAATTATCGGTAATGAAGTATGGGTTGGTGTATTATCAAGTCAAATTTTCTCAAATGTTCCGGCAAGTATTTTGCTTTCTAAGTTTACCGACAATGGCAGTGCATTGCTTATTGGTGTGAATATCGGTGGTTTGGGTACACTAATTGCATCTATGGCAAGTTTGATTTCATTTAAGTTTTTACAAAATGAAAATATTAAAATTTCAAGATATATAATTGTATTTACTTTTATGAATTTAGTTTTCTTAGGAATAAATTTGCTATGGTATGTTTTAGTATAAAATTTTTTTAAAAAAGTTTCAAAATTATGTAACCTTTTGGAAAGTTGAAAAGTGTTATATATGTAACAGGTAATTTTGCTGACTGCTGATTACTAAAAAGTTTATACAAGAAAGGAAATGATTAAATGAAACTTTTCAAAAAAGGATTTGCATTAGTTATGGCACTAGTAATCACTTGTAGTGTATTTACAGTTATGCCACTAACTACAAGTGCAGCAACAAACAACAATATATCAGTATCTGCATCTTCCACTAAAAGTGGTAAGTGTGGTAAAGATGTAAAATGGACTTACAAGAACAAGGTTCTTACTGTTTACGGTAAAGGCAAGATGACTAAAGAAATACCTGAGTCTGTAACTAACTATGCTGAAGAAATTATTGTCAGAGACGGTGTTACTGATATTGGTTGGCTTGAAACAAGTGAACGACTAAAGAAAGCTACTTTAGGTAAAGGCATCACAGTAATTCCTAGCAGTATTTTTGCCGGATGTGTTAAATTAAAAACTGTTAAATTATCTAATAACCTAAGAACTATTGAAAATGACGCTTTTAGTGGTTGTAAAAGTCTTACATCAATCACAATCCCTGAAAAGGTTAGAAAAATTCAGGGTAATCCATTTATAGAGTGTAGCAAATTAACAAAAATTAATGTTAATAAAAACAACAAGACCTACACTTCAATTGGTGGCATATTGTTTACAAAGTCAAAGAAAACTCTTGCCGTTTATCCATATGGTAAGAAGAATTCTGCTTATAGTGTTCCTAAGACTGTTTATAAGATTGCTGAAGATGCATTTAGCGAAAGCAGTTTTATAAGGACTATCAAAATGACAAACTCAGTTAAGAGAATTGAAGATAATGCATTTGCCCATTGTTATAGATTGAAAAATGTAACTCTGTCACAAAGATTAACTTACATTGGTGAGCAAGTTTTTAATCATACAGAATTTAATGATACTGACTCAAAATGGAAAAACGGTTACTTATATTGTGGTAATGCACTAATAAGTGTTAAGCAAAACTTAAAACAAGTTACTGTAAAGAAGGGTACAAGAATTCTTGGTACTGGTGCAATTGATTTGTGTGAAAATTTAAAGAAGGTTACATTACCTGAAGGACTACTTTATATTAATGATTATGCACTACATGATGATACTAAGTTATCTACTTTAACAATTCCTAAGTCAGTTAAAGAAATAGGCAAGGATGCAATTGGTTTTTATAGTGATATTGATTGGGATGGTAACTGTATTACCTCTATGGTAAATCCTTTTAAGGTAAAGGTTTATAAGAATTCTGTAGGTCATAAATATGCAAAGAAAAATAACCTTAATTATCAGGTTATTAAGTAATTGTTATTTGTAAATTTAATAAAGTAACTAACAGAAAAACACCCACCAATTTTTTGGTGGGTGTTTCCTTATACTTTTACTGTTGTGGCTTTCCACATGAATTTCTGATTTTAATAGGACAAGGCATATATATTTTCATAGGAGAAAGTAGCTTGTTGTTCTTAGAATGTAACATAGTATTGATAACCTCTATACCATAAATACCCATTGCATAAACCGGTGCATTCATTGTTGTCAGTGGTGGGTTAGTGTATCCTGAAAGTTCAGTATTATCAAAACCGATAATAGAAACATCTTCAGGAATTTTGTAGCCATTTTCCTGTAATGCCCTCATAGCACCGATAGCTATAGGGTCACTTGCTGCAAAAATTGCTGATGGTACTTTTTCACTTTCAATAAGTTCTTTCATCATACTGTAACCGGATGCAGTAGTGAACTTGTCTTGCAAAATATAATTCTTGTAGTTAATGCCTTTATTTTCACAAGCATTTTCAAAAGCTGATAAACGCTTATCAGGATAAACAGTACCATCCTCAAGCTCCTCAATACCACCTAAGAAACCTATATCCTTGTGACCTAGGTTATATAGATAGTTAACTGCATCGTTAACTGCTTGTCTAAAGTCAAGTGAGATAGAAGTAATTTCAATATTCTCAACAATCATATCTAGGAAAACAATATTACTGTTTAAGTTTCGTAAATTTTCTACCTCTTGTTTACTAAACTTTCCTAAACAAATTATACCGTCAACATCGTTTAGTGCTTCCATATAGTTAACATCTGTTTTGAAAGTTCTTACAATATTTATATTATTTTTAGAACAGTAGTCTTCAATACCCTGACGCATCAAGAAGTAGTAGTTGTCCTCAATTTCTTGCTTAGATGAGAACCATTGTAAAATGCCGATAACACAGATGGGAGCTGATACTGTTCGCTTTTTCTTAACATAATTCAGTTCTTTTGCTGCTGCAAAGACTTTTTGTCTGGTTTCAATAGAAGTACTAAGTGTTGTGTCATTGTTTAGTACCCTTGAAACAGTAGCAACAGAAACATTAGCTTTCTTTGCTACATCTCTAATAGTAGCCAAATACATCACCTCTACTCTTATTATAGTGAATATTTACTAAATATGCAAGGGTTGTTTAGTGAAAAATAGATAAACTTTAATTTTGTTTACTAAAACTATTGACATTTTATGAAACAAAACATATAATTTAGTTAACAAATAAGCAAAAAGCATATTAATAATTAATAATATTAATTTCTTTTATGTATTTTGCACGGTAAGTTTCATTTTTTATATTTAAGGAGGATTTTTTATGAAACGCAGTTCTGAACGCAGACTTGACGGCAAGATTCCTGCAAGAATCAAATATACCTTTGCATTTGGTGCTTTAGGTAAAGATATGATTTACGGTATGATTGCCACATTCTCAATGATTTACTTTACAGATATTATCAAAGTAAATCCTGTATTTATCGGTGCAATGTTCTTTGTTGCAAAACTATGGGACGCATTTAACGACCTGTTTATGGGTATGATTGTTGACAATACAAGGTCAAGATGGGGTAAGTTCATTCCTTGGCTTGTAATCGGTACACTTGTTAACTCAGTAGTATTTGTAGTATTGTTTACAGATTTCCACCTAAGTGGTGTTGCCCTTTGTGTATTTGCTACTGCAGCATATATTATGTGGGGTATGACTTACACAATTATGGATATTCCTTATTGGTCAATTATTCCTAACCTAACTACTAACCCTGAAGAAAGAGAAAAGGTTTCAGTTTTACCTAGAATTTTCGCAAGTATCGGTCAGTCACTAATTATTGCCGGTTTTGGTGTAAAGATTATTGACGCACTTAGTGGTGGCACAACTAACCAAGCAGGTTATCACCGTTTTGCTTTAATTATTGCAGCAGTATTTATCCTAACAATCGGTATTACAGTTATTAACCTACCTAAGGGTCAGGACAAATCAGTTCCTGAACAGAAGGTTAAGTTCAAAGATATTTTTAAGATTATCGGTAAGAACGATCAGCTAAGATGGGCTGTTACACTAATTTTCCTATACAACATTGGTATTCAGTGCATTATGGGTGTTGCAACATACTACTTCAAATATGTTTGTGGTGATGCCGGTATGATGTCATCATTTATGATTAGTGCATCTATTGCTGAAGTTGTTGGTTTGATTGTATTCCCTAAGGTAGCTAAGATGCTTTCAAGAAAAACATCATTCCTACTTGCTTGTACACTACCTGCTTTTGGTTTGATTATGCTACTATTTGTTGGTATATTTGCTCCAAACAATGTTGTACTAACTTCAATCTCAGGTGTTATTGTAAAACTTGGTACAGGTCTTGAACTTGGTTGTGCAACAGTATTCCTTGCTGATGTTGTTGACTATGGTGAATACAAACTTGGTGTTAGAAACGAAGGTGTTGTATTCTCACTACAGACACTAATTGTTAAGTTTACAGCAGCTTTAACTGCTCTTGGTATCGGTGCTGCTCTAGGTAGTACAAAGTATGTTCCGGGTCAGGAACAGTCATTTGCAACAGTTGCATCAATCAGTGCTTTAATGTGTATTATTCCAGCAATCTGTATGCTAGTAGCTTTCGTAGTATATAAGAAAAAGTATAAGCTACATGACAATATGCTAAAGAGAATTATCAATACTATTACTGCCAGAAGAGAAGGCAAGATTGATATGACAGAAGAAATTAACGAAAACGGTGTTACAGAACCATCACATTTTTCAGCTAAAGATACTCTAAAGGTAGGTGCTAAATAATGATTAACACTAAGGAAGCTATTACTAAAATATCTAACGGTGAATACGATAATGTATTTAAAGATGTTTATGTAGATGAAAATGTACTTGATTATCAGAAGAAAAGATATATCAATGCTATTGAACAGTACGAAACAATCTTTTGCCCTGACAATGTAGAAATCTTTAGTGCACCGGGTAGAAGTGAGGTTTGTGGTAACCACACAGACCATCAGCACGGTAAGGTTCTTGCAACTTCAATTAACTTAGATACAATCGCTATTGCATCAAAGCATAACGACAACATTATCAAACTTGTATCTGATGGTTACGATATGATTACAATTGATATTAACGATTTAAGAATTAACGATGATGAGGCAGGCACAACAGTCAGCCTCATCAGAGGTGTGCTAAAAGGTCTTAAGGATAAGGGCTACAAAATCGGTGGCTTTAATGCTTATGCAACAAGTGATGTACTTGTTGGTGCAGGACTTTCTTCTTCTGCTGCTTTTGAAGTAATTATCGGTACAATTATTTCAGGTCTATACAATGATATGAAAATTGACTCAGTAGAAATTGCACAGATTTCTCAATTTGCAGAAAATGTATATTTCAAGAAACCTTGTGGTCTTATGGACCAGATGGCTTGTTCAGTTGGTGGTATTATCAACATTGATTTTAAAAACCCTGAAAAGCCTATTGTAAAGAAAATCACTACAGATTTTGAACAGTATAATTACAGCCTATGTATTGTAGATACCAAGGGTGACCATGTTGACCTTACTGATGACTATGCAATGATTCCTTCTGAAATGAAGAAAGTTGCAAACTATATGGGCAAGGAAGTTCTTAGAGAATGTGACTCAAACGAATTTTATCTTCACCTTGCTAAAATTAGAGAGGCAGTAGGTGACAGACCTGCTCTTAGAGCATTCCACTTCTTTACAGAAGAAAAGAATGTTCAAAACGCAGTTGATGCTCTTGAAAAGGGTAAGTTTGATGAATTCTTAGACGCAATCAAAAAGTCAGGTAACTCATCATTTAAGTATCTACAAAATGTTTATACAAACAGAGATGTACAACATCAGAATATGTCAATTGCCCTTGCACTAAGCGAAAGCCTACTAAGAACATATGGTGTATGCAGAGTTCATGGTGGTGGCTTTGCCGGTACAATTCAGGCATTTGTACACAACGACTTTGTAGATAGCTACAAGTCATTTATTGACAATGTTTTTGGAGAAAATTCTTGTCATATTCTAAAGATTAGAAAATACGGTGGTATCAGAGTAATTTAAGGAGGAAACTTATGAAAATTTTGGTTTTAGGTGGAGCTGGTTATATTGGCTCACATACAGTATATAGACTTATTGAACAAGGTCACAGTGTAGTTGTATTTGACAATTTGGAAACAGGTCACATAGAGGCAGTTCATCCTGATGCCAAATTTTATAAGGGTGACCTTAGAAACAGAGAAGATATTGACAATGTTCTTGATAATGAAAAGGACATTGATGCAGTAATTCACTTTGCAGCTAATTCTTTAGTTGGTGAAAGTATGACAAACCCACTTAAGTACTATGACAATAACCTTAACGGTACTAAAGTGTTGTTACAATCTTTAGTTGCTCACAACATTGACAAGGTTGTATTTTCTTCAACTGCTGCAACTTATGGTGAACCTGAAAGAACACCTATCCTAGAAACCGACCCTACTAATCCAACTAACTGTTACGGTGAAACAAAGAAGTCAATGGAAAGAATGTTCTATTGGGTAGAAAAGGCTCACAACCTCCATTATGTATCACTAAGATACTTCAATGCTTGTGGTGCTCATATTAGTGGTGAAATCGGTGAGGCTCATTCTCCTGAAACTCATCTAATCCCAATTATCCTACAAACTGCTACCGGTAAGCGTGACCACATCAGCATTTTTGGTACAGATTACAACACTAAAGATGGTACTTGTGTAAGGGATTATATCCATGTTACAGACTTAGCACAGGCTCATATCCTTGCAGTACAGTACCTTGTTAATGGTGGCAAAAGTGATATTTTCAACCTAGGTAACGGTGTAGGCTTTACAGTAAAAGAAGTTATTGAAAAAGCAAAGGAAGTTACAGGCAAGGACATTAAAGTTGTTGAAGAAGGTAGAAGAGCAGGTGACCCTGCAGTACTTATTGCTTCAAGTGATAAGGCAAAGAAAGTTCTTGGTTGGTGTCCTGAATATGACAGCCTAGATACAATTATCAGTACAGCTTGGAAGTGGCATTCTACCCATCCTAACGGATACAGTAAGTGAGGTTTTAGCAATGAAAGCAAGTTTATATAGTTTGATTTTACGATTAGTTTCTTATGGACTAAACACAGGTCTTATAGAAAAAGAAGATACTATCTATACTATCAATCAGTTACTTGATTTATATAAGATGGATGAACCTGATGACAGTAATGCAGAACTTACTGATGACTCTGAAAGTAACCTTGAAGAAATTTTAAGTGGACTACTTGACTATGCTTATGAAAGAAATCTAATTCCTGAGAATACAGTTACATATCGTGACTTATTTGATGTTAGAATTATGAGTACAATGGTAAAAAGGCCATCAGAAGTTATTAAAGAATTTTGGAGTAACTACAATGTTTCTCCTGTAAAGGCTACTGATTATTATTATAAGTTTAGCAGAGATACCGACTATATCAGAAGATATAGAGTAAAGAAGGATTTAAAGTGGAAAACCTCCACAGAATATGGTGACATTGATATTACTATTAATCTTTCTAAGCCTGAGAAAGACCCTAAGGCTATTGCTCAGGCAAAGCTACAGAAACAATCCAGCTATCCAAAGTGCTTATTATGTAAAGAGAATGAAGGTTATGCCGGTAGAATTAACCATCCGGCAAGAAGTAACCACAGAATCATTCCTATAACACTTGATAACAGTCAGTGGTATATGCAGTATTCACCATATGTTTATTACAATGAACATTGTATTGTTTTTAATGGTGAACATACACCTATGGTTATTGACTCATCAACATTTAGAAAGCTATTTGACTTTATCAAAATGTTCCCACATTACATTATCGGTTCAAATGCCGATTTGCCTATTGTTGGTGGTTCAATTCTTACTCATGAACATTTCCAAGGTGGCAGATATAACTTTGCACTTAACAAAGCTGATGTAGAAGAAAAGTTTTCCGTATCAGGTTACGAAAATGTGGAATGTGGAATTGTAAAATGGCCTATGTCAGTTATCAGACTTACAGGTGAAGATACCGACAGTCTTATTAAACTTTCAGAACATATCCTAGAAAAATGGAGAAACTATACTGATGAAGATAGTTTCATCTTTGCTGAAACTGACGGTGAAAGACACTCAACAATTACACCTATTGTTTTCACAAAGAATGGTAAGTATGTAATTGACCTTGTACTGAGAAATAATATTACTACTGAGGAACACCCATTAGGTGTATTCCATCCACACAAAAATTTACATCATATTAAGAAAGAGAATATCGGTCTTATTGAAGTTATGGGACTTGCAGTTTTGCCATCAAGATTAAAGAAAGAAATGGCTATGCTAAAGGATGCTATTCTACAGGGTAAGGATATTTCCGGTATTGAAGAAATCAGTAAACATACTGATTGGGTAAATGAATTTACTGAGAAATACAGTTCAATCAATGAAGAAAATATTGATGAAATTCTCCACCAAGAAATCGGTGAAGTGTTCTTAAATGTACTTAAAGATGCAGGTGTATTTAAGAGAAACGAAAGTGGCAAAAAAGCATTTAAGAAGTTTATTGAAACATTGTAATAGGTAGGTGAAAATAATGTCAAAGGTAGAAATCAGGGATTTTGAAACAACTTCAAAAGGTGAAAATACTCACCTATATACTATTGTTAATAATATAGGTGAAAGTGTAACAGTATGTGACTATGGTGCAACTATTGTATCCTTAATGATTAAGGATAAGGATGACAACTTAACTGATGTTGTGCTAGGCTATAAGCATATTGCAGATTACGAAAATAACGGTACTTACTTCGGTGGTACAATCGGCAGATGTTGTGGCAGAATTGCTAACGGTAAATTTACTTTAAATGGCAAGGCATATACTTTGCCTATTAACAACGGCAACAATCATCTTCATGGAGGCAATGTAGGTTTTAACCGAAAGCTATGGAATACTAAAATTGTGAATGACAGTGTTGTATTTACAATGACAAGTGCTGATGGTGAAGAGGGTTATCCCGGTAACCTAAAGGTAAAAGTAAAATATACCTTTGACAATGACAGTACCTTAACAATAGAGTATGGTGCAGTTTCTGACAAAGATACTGTTTGTAATATGACAAACCATTCTTACTTTAACCTTAACGGTGACACAAGTGGTAGTGTTAGAAACCACCTACTGAAAGTAAACTCAAAAAGCTATATTCCTATTAACAAAAACCTAATTCCAACAGGTGAGATTACTCCTACTAAGGATAGTCCATTTGACTTTAGTGAATTTAAGGAAGTTGAAACTGCTCTAAACAGCAGTGATATACAAATTAGCCTTGCAAAAGGTATTGACCATATGTTTGTGCTAAATCATAACGGTGATGACCTTGTACTTGCATCATCATTAATCGGTGAGAAAACCGGCATTAACCTAAAGTGCTACACAACACAGAAAGGTGTTCATATTTATTCAGCTAACTATGTTGATGTACCTTTCACAGAAAGTAAACATAGCAAGGCATATAAAGAAAACTCAGGTATTTGCTTTGAAACTCAGGGTTTCCCTGATGCAGTAAATCAGGATATTTTCCCTACAACTGTTATTAAAGCAAATGAAAAGTATAAGCAGACTACTAAGTTTGTTTTTAATTGATTTTATCATTATTAAAAATGTGTTTATAAAGTGTGTTTATGAAAAGTGATTTTCATAGAATAAAATGCCCAACTCCTATTTATTTATATAACCCCTTGTAAAGAGAAATCCCCCAAATTATGGGGGATATTTCTTTTGTATGATTAGTTAAATACTTTTGGCAGTATGTTTAAATAAGTATATTGATATTGTATATATTAAATAAAAACACTTAGAAAAATATAGTGTTGCACAAAAAAAAGTGCCAGATTTTAGCTATTTTTGCTCTATTATTTAGAATTTTAAAAGTGTATAATGATTATATAAAATAATCTAAAAGATTAGAAAATGGAGGTAATTCTATGAAAAAATTAATATCAATCACATTAGCTATTATGATGGTATTTTCTACAATGGTTGTTGTAATGGCTGATGAAACAGAAAAAGATGTAACAAGTAAGTTTAGCGATAAGTTGAAGCAAAGAATAGCTGAAGCTACTGACACAGAAGAAATCTATGTTGATACTTGGTTTACTGATTTAGGTAGCATTAGAACCTATAATGTAATTGACAAGAAAATTGTTGATGACATATTAGGTGAAGGTCAATACAGATATTCTTACTATTGCATTGGTCTTCCTAATGCTGAGTTGTACTTAACTAAAGACCAAATTTATAAATTGGCATCTTCAGATGAAATTACCAGTATGTCAAGCTATCTGTTAAGCGATTTGTTGCTTTATGAAGGTGACAGAACTGAGTCCTCAAAGAAAAAAACACCATATGATATATTTTATAATTATATGAAAAAAGTCGGCTACAAAAATCCTAGCAGTAATGCTGACTACGGTATTATCAATTTAGGCAAAGTCGGTAATAGTACAATCTTTTACGGTAGTGTTCAAGGTCCTGATCCTGATACATCATCCAAAACAATGGAATTAGATGGTTATACTTTTGAGTATTACACAATGTATCCTGATGCTTTAGGTTTATTTGTTGTAAAGAATAATACAGTAAAGCCACTTCGTTATTGTTATGAAAAAGACAATATTAGTATAGCTAAGGTTATTTCCTTGCTAAATAAGGTTGATAGCAAAAATGTTATCCACTTTACTGCTTATAAGGATGGCAAGAAAGTATATGACCCAACATCAGCAAGATTCTTAAGTTCAAAATATTCTGTAAAGTCCGGTGCTAATGTTGCTGTTAAGTTGATTAATGGTACTGTAAAGAGCTATAAAGTGTCTAATAATAAGGTAGCAAAGGTTAACAATAAGGGTGTTGTAACCGGTTTAAATAAGGGTAATACAACAGTTACTGCTACACTAACTAATGGTAAAAAACTTACTACTAAAATATCTGTAACTACTGCACCAAAATTATCAAAAGCTAATGTTAATATAAAAAAGGGCAATAGCACAGTAGTTAGAGTACAAGGCAAAGTACCAAGCATTGCTATTAAGTGCACAGGCAACAAAAAGAATGTTATTGTATTTGTAGCAAAAGCTAAGGAAACAAATGAAATTTTCATTGTAGGTAAAAAGAAAGGTACTGCTAACCTAAAGGTAAAGGTTAATGGTGTTAAAACATTTAACCTAAAGGTAAATGTAAAGTAAATTTATAATTCAAAAGTCACCTATCATATAGTAGGTGGCTTTTGTTAATATAAAGTAAAATTTGCATAAATAATATTTGCATAAAGTATATATATATGTTAAAATATGTATAACCTTATTTTAGGAGGGTTTTTATTTATGCAACTAAAAGAATCAGGCGAAATGTATCTGGAATCAATATATGTACTTAGTAAAGAACACCCTTATGTTCGTTCTATAGATGTTGGTGAATATTTAGGTTACTCAAAGCCTAGCGTAAGTAGAGCAATGGGACTGCTGAAAGACGGTGGTTATGTTACTGCTAACAGTGACGGTCACCTTACTCTTACTGATTTAGGTAGGGAAGTAGCTGAGAAAACTTATGAAAGACATACTGTACTTACTGCATTATTCAAAAAGTTGGGTGTTGATGAAAAAGTAGCAGCTGCTGATGCTTGTAAGATTGAACATGTTATCAGTGATGAAACATTCACTGCTCTAAAACATCACGCAAAGAAAATGGAAAATATGGCTAACAAATAATTAATTTTATATTTTGCAATTTAAGGACTTTTTAAGTCCTTATTTTTTTGCCCAAAAATTTGCAAAATAAAAAACAAAATTTGCATTTAATATTTCGTTTATATACTCATACAATACTATTGCAACAAGAAATTGTTGCTTAAAAATATAGATAGAAAAAGAAACAACATTCAGTATTCTTTCACTATAAGAATATAATATTCATAGAATAAATGAATAATTCTTAAGGTGAATATGCTGAGAAGAAAGGAAAAATTTATATGTCAAACTCAAATAACAAGATTAATGTACCTGAAGCAAAGGCTGCTCTTAATAAGCTAAAGATGGAAGCTGCATCAGAAGTAGGTGTTAACCTAAAGGACGGTTACAACGGTGACCTAACATCCCGTCAGGCAGGTCAGATCGGTGGTAATATGGTTAAGAAAATGATTGAAAGCTACGAAAACTCAGTTAAATAATAAGCCGAATTTTCAGCTATAAAGAATTAATGAACTGTAGTTTAATAAAGATAAAACTATAGTGAAATTAAATCAACCGTAAAATAAGGGGCAGTGAATACACTGCCCCTTAGAGTTGTTGTAAGTTTTTCAATTTTACTTGTGAGTATATGGAATTGATTGTGAGTATATGGAAAATTTGCAAAATTATCATAACTGTTATTATAACAATAGTGTGGCTAACAGGTGTAGGGGACATCATTGATGTCCCGTT
>OIZA01000200.1_pt1 | contig 35473 bp, 39 predicted proteins | sample 1588381 | NCBI WGS metagenome assembly OIZA01 (sample SAMN03283277) | human gut metagenome | biome: human-associated habitat; material: feces | host: Homo sapiens | place: Peru | collected 2012 | reverse complement strand
AGTTATAGCTACGCTATCCGCTTGCGCGCGAAAGTGTGCGAAGCACACTTTGTTCGGAAACGTCCATGAGATAGGAGGAATTGCTATGAGTTACCCGGAGGTCGATTTTTTATATTTAAATGAAGAGGATATGGTAAAAGCAGGTGTCATGGATATGGCGGGCTGTGTGGAGGCAATGGAGGAAATGTTCCGGCTGATGAAAATGGGTGATTACCGGATGGGCGGAGCCAATGGAAATTCACACGGAGTCATGATGTCTTTCCCGGAGAGTTCCCCGTTTGCGAACATGCCGACGGACGGACCGGACCGGCGTTTTATGGCGATGCCGGCTTATCTTGGCGGAAGCTTTGATATGGCAGGCATGAAGTGGTATGGTTCCAATATTGAAAACAAAAAGAAAGGCCTTCCACGTTCGATACTGATGCTTACCTTAAATGACAAGGATACCGGTGCACCGCTTGCCTATATGTCGGCAAACATTTTAAGCGCATACCGTACCGGGGCGGTTCCGGGCGTAGGGTTTAAATATTTTTCAAAAGAGGATTCCAAAGTGGTTGGAATCATCGGACCGGGTGTGATGAATAAGACCGCATTTGCCGCCATTATGGCAGTACGGCCGGGGATCACGACCGTAAAGATCAAGGGAAGCAGCCCTGCATCCAAATCAGCGGCAGAATTTAAAAAATATCTGGAAACTGAATACCCGTCGATTAAAGAAATTTCGATCGTGGATACCGAGGAGGAAGCTGTACGGGATGCGGATATTGTCAGTATTGCAACATCCAGTCCGACCGGAGATGTGAAGGATTATCCGTATATCAAAGAGGAGTGGATCAAACCGGGAGCCATGTTCTCATGTCCGGCGGCTGCACGGTTTGATGATGATTTTATTTTAAACCGTGCACGTACTGTGACAGACAACATTATGCTTTATGAAGCATGGGCGGATGAGATGCCGTATCCGGCATACCTTTCCATTCCGATCCCCGCAGTACACTGTATGGATCTGATCCATGACGGAAAAATGAAACGGGAGCAGATCGATGATCTCGGAGACATTCTGACCGGGAAAATACCGGTACACCGCAAAGAAAATGAGATTGTGGTCTATTCCGTCGGCGGAATGCCGGTCGAAGATGTTGCGTGGGGAACAATCTGTTATCACAATGCAGTAAAAAACGGTATAGGAACCAGATTAAATCTTTGGGATAAACCGAGAATGGCATAAGAAAGAGAGGGGATATCGCTATGGAAACAAGAATTTTGGAACATCCGATCCTGGGAGAACAGAAAAAAGGACGACTGGTCACATTCTATCATGACGGAAAACCGCTTCAGGGCTATGAGGGAGAACCGATCGCAGCGGCATTAAAGGCAGCGGGCGTTATGGTGCATCGTTACACCAAAAAACAGCACAGGCCGAGAGGTATCTTCTGTGCGATCGGGCGCTGTACCGACTGTGTTATGGTCGTGGACGGAAAGCCGAACGTCAGGACATGTATGACGCCGCTGAAGGAGGGAATGCAGGTGCAGACACAGTATGGAGTATCAGCGGAGCACTTTTAAATATACAGGATAAAAGCAGAACAGAAAGGAAAGGATCGTTATGAAAAGATATGATTTGATTATCGTAGGAGCCGGACCATCGGGGCTTTCTGCCGGAATCGAGGCGGCAAAACGAGGACTGAAAGTCGTTGTATTTGATGAAAATGCAAAACCGGGCGGACAGTTGTTTAAGCAGATACATAAATTTTTCGGCTCAAAAGAGCACAAAGCGAAGATACGGGGATTCCGGATCGGCGAGGAACTTTTAAAAGAAGCGGCAGATTCCGGAGTGGAAGTAGTTTTAAACGCGACCGTGACCGGACTGTATCAGGATAAGGAAATAAATGTACGGATCAATGATGAGATCCATCATTATAAAGGGGATGCCATTATCATAGCGACCGGAGCATCGGAAAATATGGTGACATTTCCGGGATGGACGCTTCCGGGTGTGATCGGAGCGGGTGCGGCGCAGACCATGATGAATCTGCACGGTGTAAAACCGGGAAACAGAATTCTGATGCTTGGCTCGGGAAATGTCGGGCTGGTCGTAAGCTTTCAGCTTATCCAGTGCGGATGTGAGGTAGTAGCACTTGTCGATGCCGCTCCGAAAGTCGGCGGTTACGGTGTTCATGCGGCAAAGGTTGCCCGCACCGGTGTCCCGTTTTACCTTTCCCATACGATCGTAAAAGCCGAAGGAGAAGAGCAGGTGAGCGGGGTCACAATTGCAGAGGTGGATTCCGGTTTTCAGTTTATTCCGGGCACGGAAAAGCATTTTGATGTTGATACGATCTGTCTTGCAGTTGGACTTTCCCCGATGTCACAGTTACTGAAGATGGCTGGCTGTAAGATGGAGGACAATCCAAAGCGCGGCGGGCAGGTGCCAATCTGTGATAAATATGGAGAAACATCTATTCCAGGCGTTTTTGTGGCAGGGGATGTCTCCGGTATTGAGGAGGCAAGCTCAGCAATGATCGAGGGCAGGATCGCAGGCGTTGCGGCAGCAAAATATCTTGGATATATTGAAGAAGCGGAATTAAAGACCAGAACAGAAGAACTTGAGCATGCCCTGGATGGTCTGCGGCAGGGAATGTTTGCACCGGAAAACCGTGGAAAAGCGATTGAAAAAACAGAGGAAGGAATTGAAATTTCCACAAATCTCTTAAAGCATGGTTTTGTCGCGGATGATGAGATCGGGCGTTTCCCGGGAGTTACACATAAAGCCGGTATTCATCCGGTGATGGAGTGTACGCAGAATATTCCATGCAATCCATGTCAGGATGCATGTCCGAAACACTGTATTAAGATCGGAACCAATATCACATCGCTTCCGGCTGTGGACGAGAGCATTGACTGTATCGGCTGTGGAATGTGCGTGGCAAGCTGTTCCGGGCAGGCGATCTTTCTGGTGGAAGAGACCTATGAAGAAGGATATGCCACAGTAACACTTCCATATGAATTTCTTCCGCTTCCGGAAAAAGGAGACAGGGGAATCGCGCTTGACCGGAGCGGGCAAAAGGTCTGTGAGGCAGAGATCGTTTCAATCAAAAGCAGCAAAGCTTTTGACAAGACGAATCTTCTTACCATGAAAGTTCCGGCAGACATGGCAATGAGAGCCAGATTCTATAAACAGGCGTAGCGAAGGAAGCAGATGGGAGGAAGAGAAGCTATGAACAGTATCAATGACAGATCAAGAGATATCGGAGAATTTATACCAAAAGCAGATGATGACATGTTAATCTGCCGCTGCGAGGAGATCACAAAGGGTGAGATCCGCAAGGCAGTGCATGACGGTATGTTTACCTTAACAGAAATAAGACGTTACTTACGAACCGGAATGGGGCTTTGCCAGGGGCAGACCTGCGCGAAGCTCGTAAAGGGAATCGTGGTGAGGGAGCTTGGCGTATCTCCGGCAGAATTAGAGCCGGCGACATCAAGAGCGCCGATGCGGCCGACCGAGATGAAAGTGCTCGGAAAAGAAGCGAAGGAGGAAGAATAGTATGGCAAATTCAGCAGATGTAATCGTAATCGGCGGCGGCGTGATCGGCTGTGCCACGGCATATTATCTTACAAAAAAGGGATGCTCCGTACTGGTCCTGGAGGGCAGCGACCACATCGGAAACGGCGGTTCCAGCCGTAACGGAGGCGGTGTGCGGCAGTCAGGCAGAGATCCGAGAGAACTGCCGCTTGCAATGTACGGAATCAAAAACCTCTGGCCGACGCTTTCAGAAGAACTGGATGTGGACTGTGAATATCATCAGGACGGAAATCTGAGACTTGGTAAGACCAAAAAGCACCTTGAGATCCTGCAGGGACTTGCGGACAAGGCGACTGCCTGTGGGCTGGATGTGCGGATGATCGACGGAGATGAGGTACGGCGCATCAATCCGTATCTCTCCGATGAAGTGATCGGTGCAAGCTGGTGTCCGACAGACGGGCATGCAAATCCGCTCACAACAACGCTTGGCTTTTATAAGACGGCACGAAAGCTGGGCGCACATTTTATCACCGGCGAAAAAGTTGTGGAACTGCGTAAGGTGAGGGGCATTTTAAAGCAGGCTGTGACGGCAAATGGAAATATCTATGAAGCAGATACGATCGTACTTGCAGCAGGACTTGCCAGCCGTCCGATCGCCGGAACGATCGGAATCGATATCCCTCTGCAGTCGGCATTGTTAGAGGCGCTTGTCACGGAGGCAGAGCCGAAAATGTTTGATCAGATGCTCGGAACGGCAGAAGCGGATTTCTACGGCCATCAGACCAAACACGGTTCCTTTGTGTTTGGTGGATCTTCCGGTCTGGAAAGCTTTAATAAAGACAACGGGACCCCGATCTGCAGCAGCATTACAGCTTCCTGTATCTGCCGCGGGATCATGAAATACTTTCCGATTCTGGCAGATGCAAAGATTGTCCGTACCTGGGCGGGGTGGATGGATGCCTGTGCAGATAAAGTGCCGGTCATCAGCAAAGTGGAAGAAGTACCGGGACTGGTGCTTGCCTGCGGTTTTACCGGACATGGATTTGGAATTGCGCCGGCAGTCGGAGAACAGCTTTCGAAGCTGATCGTGGACGGAACGACCGATGTGGATCTTGGACCGCTCCATTATGATCGTTTTAAGGCAAAAATATGATCCCGTACAGGAAAAACAAAAAAATATTTACATACCATCCGGAATAACGTATGATAATAAAAGAAATAACAGGTAAAAAGGTACTTTAGACAGCGTGCAGTAAGAAAACGGCAAGATACAGGACAGGAGACAGAGAGGAGACAATCATGCAGCATTTGATCAGACTGGACGATTATTCAAAGGATGATGTATACGAGATCTTTCGGATTGCAGACGAGGTAAAAGCGGGAAAATACAAAGATTTTCTGAGTGGAAAAACGATCGTACTGTTTTTCCCGAATTCCAGCATACGTACACGGGTTGCATTCGAGAAGGGTGTTCATATGCTGGGCGGACAGTCCATTCTCTTTCCGCCGGATGCGCTGGATAAGCGCGAAAAAACGGAAGATGTGATCAAATATCTGAACAACTGGGCAGATGTGGCAGTCATACGCCATAAAAATATTGCGATTCTGGAAGAAATTGCAGAATATGCATCGTTTCCGGTCATCAATGCGCTGACGGATGAAAATCATCCGTGTGAGATCTTATCCGATCTGTATGCATTGTCCAAGGTGCGCAACAACTTCTGCAATGACCGGTTCCTGTTTGTCGGAGCAAAAGGAAATATTGGCAGTGCATGGAAAGAAGCCGCCGAACTTATGGGGTTTGAATTTAAACAGTGTTGTCCGAAGGGATATGAGCTGGAAGGTGTGGAGGTGCTCCGGGATTTAAAAGAGGCTGTCCGTGGTATGGACATCATCTGCACCGATTCTCTGACGCATGGAGAACTTCATGATTTTAAAAATTATCAGGTGACTACGGAGGTCATGCAGCTTGCAAACGGAGGCGCCATGTTAAATCCCTGTCCGCCGTTTTACCGCGGCGAGGAAGTTTCTGCCGAAGTCATTGACAGTCCTTATTTCGTCGGTTATACGTTTAAAAGCCATCTGCTTGAGGTACATCAGGCGATTATTATTTTTAATCTGCTGCATTAATTGAAAATAAAAAGTGAAAGAATCTGCCGTTCCCGTAAGAAAACGTAGAGCGGCAGGTTTTTGTCTCCCATCAATCTATCGGATAAATACTGATTTTTCCGATAGTACAATTAATTTATAATTTTATAGTAGCTTTTTGCAGTTATTTCATAGATCAAAGCATAAACAACCGCGAATATGATGATCGTGCTCATGGTACAGAGCAAAAAGAGCTGAATGTTGGTCATGGAAAGCATAGCCAGCAACTGGGTCATCAGCCGGAATGCGAATGCAATGTGGATGACCGCCATCAAAAGCGGCAGGAAAAAGACTTTTAAAACCTGACTGTGAATGGTTTTTTTGATCTCTGCCTTGGAGAGACCGACTTTTTCCATCAGTATAAAGCGTTCCCTGTCATCAAATCCTTCCGAAATCTGTTTGTAATAAATGATCAGCACGGTTGCGCCAAGGAACAGCGCACCGAGAAAGATACCGATGAAAAACAGTGCTCCATACATAGAAAGGAAAGATGATTTTGCCTCTTCGCGGCAGTCTGCCCGTACTCCGTCCATGGAATTTAAGGTGTCATAGACAGCAATGGAGAAATCATGGATCTGCTGTGTTTCTCCGGTAACATCCAACTGATAGCTGCGATTCAATGCCATTTTCTCCGGTGATTCATTAAAGCGCTGATCATAGGAAAGGATCGTGGCTGCATCCGGAAGTACAAGATAATATGCGTCAATATATTCGTTAACCGAGTTGTCAAGTCCAGGAAAATCAGAACTGTCACCTGCAATCTTGTATACATCACCGTTTAAATTGATCGTTTTTTCGGTATAGGCATGATCCGGCCGGTAAAGCAAGGCTTCATTTGCGGCGAGGGAGCAGTTATTTCCGGTCAGAGTGTTATAATCCTCCAGCGTCAGCAGATATAAGGCTGCATAATCGGAAAAATTATTGATGGAATTGGATAAATCGAGATCCTCCAGTTTTAATCTGCTGCCGGAATGGTTCTCTTTGTGCGCCATCAGAAAAGCATACTGGTAGTTGATGATATCCTTCGGTGCTACCTCATAGGAAGCATAATCTGTATTAAGAACATCCAAAAAGGCATTTATGGTGTCTTCCGATGGATTTTCCAGTGTGACCGACACTTCTTTTGGATATCTGCCATATAAAATGTCCTTCATGCCCCAGTACATGGAAATGGTCGTTGACAGTATAATGAGCACGGCGGTACTTAAGATGCATATACTTGCGAGTCCGGTTGCATTCTGCTTCATACGGTAGATCAACGACGAGGTCGAGATAAAATGTTCTGTCTTATAATAATAGTTCTTATTTCGCTTTAACGCCTTCAAAAATACGATGCTTCCGGTAGTGAAAAGCAGGTAGGTTCCACCGATCACGAGTAAGATTGCAATAAAGAATATCGACAGTGCGGAAAGCGGATTGTCCGTAGTTACTGCAAGGTAATAGCCCGCAGCCAGACAGGCCAGACCAATAAGTGTAAGGAGCAGTTTCCCCTTCGGCTCTCTCTCACCGGTTTTTCCTGCGGAAAGCAGTTCAACCGGTTTTGCCAGATGAATCTGAAACAGATTGCATATCAGCATCAGGATAAAAATAAAAGCAAATAAAACAATCGTGTTTAAAATGGCAGAAAACGAAATCTGAAAATCCATATGGGTGTCGAACTGAAGAATGCGTAATAACAACAAAAACATCAGTTTATTTAAAAGAAGTCCCAGGATCAGTCCCAAACCCAGACAGATTCCGTAAGTAAACAGGGTTTCATATGCCATCATGTATGCAAGATGCTTTTTTTCCATTCCGAGAATATTGTAAAGCCCGATCTCCCTTTTGCGCCGTTTTATCAGAAAACTGTTAGTATAGAACAGCAGAATAACGGAGAATATGCCAATCACCATGGAGCCAAACTGAAGCACGGAAACCATAGCTGCGCCACCACGTGAAAGAAGCAGGTTGCCATTCTTGGTTAAGGAGTTTAAAATAAAAAACATTGTGATCGCAGTAATGCAGGCAATCATATATGGCAGATAGGTCTGACGGTTCTTTTTTAAGTTTGAGATTGCAAGTTGCGGATAGTAAGATTTATTCATGTTGATCACCGCCTGTCGCAAGAATAGTTAAGGTATCAGAAATCTTCTGATACATCTGATCTGTTGTCATTCCACCCCGGTAGATCTGGTGATACACAATGCCATCTTTGATAAAAAGCACACGGCTTGCGTGGCTTGCGGCTTTGGTGCTGTGCGTCACCATAACGATCGTCTGTCCATCTTCATTTATCGTATTAAATAAGGATAAGAGTTCATCGGTTGATCTGGAATCCAGCGCTCCGGTCGGTTCATCTGCGAGGATAAGCTGCGGTTTCGTGATCAGTGCACGCGCTGCCGCTGCCCTCTGCTTCTGCCCTCCGGATACTTCATACGGATATTTATCCAGCAGATTTGCAATGCCGAGTTTTTCTGCCAGTGGGGTAAGCTTCTCTTCCATGGTTTTATAATTTTCACAGGATAAGACTAACGGCAGAAAAATATTGTCCCGCAGCGAAAACGTGTCAAGCAGGTTGAAATCCTGAAATACAAATCCAAGATTTTTCCGGCGAAATGCAGAAATCTCCTTTTCTTTCATGGTAACCAGGTTTACGCCGTTTAGGAGTACTTCTCCGCTGGTCGGACGATCCAGTGCGGCAAGTATGTTAAGCAGTGTTGTTTTTCCCGAGCCGGATTCTCCCATAATTGCGATATATTCTCCGGCCTCCACCGAAAAATTCACACCTTTTAGTGCATCAACCTGACTTCCGCCAAAGCGTGAAGTATACGTTTTTTTTACATTATTTACTACTAAAAGTGACAATTTTGTTCCCTCCATATCTTTTGATGATAGATACAGTATAAAAGAAAGAAAATCCGTCTGCCATGCATCCGGCTTACATTTTGGCTTCCTAATCTTACATTTTTGTAAGGTACGGTCTAATCCGGAGAAATTTCATACTGCGAAAAATCAATTGCCACCTTTGTCCCGACGCCTGGTGTTGAAGTGATCGTGATCCTGTGAGACAGATTATCCAGGATTCGTTTGGTGAGATACAGTCCGATTCCGCTTGCGCGTTTATCCAGTCTGCCGTTAAAACCGGTGTAACCCTTTTCAAAAATACGTGGCAGATCTTCTTTTCGGATTCCGATTCCGGTGTCTTCGATCAGCAGCACTTTTTTTGCATCTTGCTCCGCATAAATGTGTATTGCACCTTTTTTCGTATATTTCAGTGCATTTGAGAGAAGCTGCTCCAGAACAAAGGCAAGCCATTTTTCATCGGTGGTAACGGTCAGATCAAGCGGCTCATATTCCAGGGAGATTTTTTTCCGGATAAATACAGGCGCAAATTTTCGTATCACACCGCGAAGAAGCTGGTCAAGTTCACAGGTGGTAAAGTGGTAGTCGGTCGATGTGCTGTCTAGCCTCAGGAACTGAAGCGCCATTTCCACATACTGTTCAATGGAGAAAAGCTCGGCCGTAAGTTCACTTTTTTGCGGCAAACCGTCCGATTCTTCCGACTGCAGCAGCAGGCGCATGGCTGAGATCGGCGTTTTGATCTGGTGTGCCCACAGGGTGTAGTAATCAACAGTCTCCTGCCACTCTTTTTCTGATCTTGTGGTAAATGCCTGTTTGCTGTCAAAAAGAATGGAGATTAACGCAGTATAATCCGCTTCAATTGCATTTTCCGGTGCAGGGAGCAGCGAAAGGTCATGTACAACAGAGGTCTGTTGTTGTTTTAATTCGTTATGCTTTTTGGAAAAACGTGAAAATTCGATCCAAAAGCAGATCAGAGTACAGCTCAGTGCGAGGAGGGCGGCATAGCCGATTGCATACAGCGGGAGCCCGTACAGACTGGGAATGAGGAAAAAAATACCGGTTATGATAAGCCACAGGATCAGTGATGTTTTTTTTGATTTTAAGAACAGATAAAATGTTTTCATGATTCGATCAGATACCCCAGTCCTTTTTTTGTGATGATAAAATCTTTTAAGCCGATGTCTTCCAGTTTCCGGCGCAGTCTTGCGATGTTGACGGTCAGTGTATTTTCATCCACATAGCTGTCATTCTCCCACAGCTTTGTCATAAGCTCGTCCCTTGAAATGGTTTTTCCTTTGTTTTCCATCAGAGTCTGTAAAATGCGGAAGTCGTTTTTGGTCAGCTCCAGATGTTTGCCCTGATAGGTAAGGGAAGCATCCCTCATATTTAAAATGACATCTCCACAGGCGAGCAGACTGCTTTCAGTGGAAAAATCATAGGTTCGCCGTAAAATAGCCTGGATCTTGGCGGTGAGCACCGAAAAATCAAATGGTTTTGCAATAAAATCATCTGCACCGAGATTCATTGCCATCACGATATTCATATTATCGGATGCGGATGAGAGAAAAAGAATCGGAATCTTCGAAAGCTTCCGGATCTCCCGACACCAGTAAAAGCCGTCAAAAAACGGCAGGGAAATATCAAGGAGGACAAGCTCAGGCGAAAATGCGAGAAAAGCATCCAGAACTTTGGAAAAATCCTGGACGCATCTCGTTTCATAACCCCAGCAGGTCAGTTGCTTTTGGATGGAAGATGCGATCATCTCGTCATCTTCTATGATCAGTATTTTATATGTTTTCATTATGAAACTCCTGCTCTCTTTAATCAGATGTAATTGATCTCCAGATTACCGAAGCTTACATCTCCGTTGATGTTGACCTTCGGCGCTGCCGGGTCTGGATTTCGCATCCCTTTTTCTTCCACATTTCCAAATGACGTATCTACATTTAATAGTACATTCCATTCACGCGGGATATAAAAAACCGTTGCGCCAAAAGAGGTTTCGGTGTGGATCATAAGGTTTTCGCTCTGAGGTCTGGCCTGGTCAAAATAGACCTTTAAGGAACCAAAGCTGGCAGAGAGATCTGCACGTTCAAAATAAGTGCTGTTAATGTATTTAATCGCAGAATTAAAGGTGACCTCCGCCTGAACGTAACTTCCGCTTTCCTGTTCACCGGATGATTGGGTGTATGTGGTATTTTCGTTATTATAATGGCTGGAAAATGCGTCTACTTTTTTCCAGTGTCTTTTGGGAAACAGAAAGGAAAGTCCAATGCTGCCAAAAAGTGCGATCCCAAGTACCGGCCAGGGCGTCAGATTCGTGATATGGAGCGGTTTTGCAAACAGGATGCATAAGAATGCCAGCGGAAATAAGATCCCTGCAAAATTCCGGTGCGGAACGCTCTGAATGATGCCCACGATCAATACAGCGGTGAGTAAAAGCTTAAAAATGTTGATTCCCGGGAAATAGCCGAGTTCGGTAATTAAAATGCAGGCAGCGATCACAAGGAAGATCACGCCCCAGAATATGTTTTTTTGTTTCATCTTGATAACCTCTTTTCTTCTAATCTCTGTTTTAACTGTTTATAGTAATTTCTTGACACATACACCTGTTTATGTGTTCCCTCAAACCAGACTTCACTTGAAGCGGTAAGATTTCTTTTTATGGATAAAACATGATAGACATTTAATATGGTAGATTTGGATACCCGGATGAAACAGTCCGGAAGCATTTTTTCCAGTTCATATAAACGGTATTTTGCCTGATAAACATCTTTTTTTGTGTGGGCATAGACCTGATTGCCTTCCGTTTCAAAAAACAGGATATTATCCAGCGGGAAATAAAATTCCTTATCGTCCTGGTAAAATATGAAATTTGTATTTGCATTACACAGGTCAGTCAGTGCATGCTCCATCTTGATAATGGAATCGTCAATTTTTCCGCAGCGGATGATTACTTCATTTTCCATGATCGCCGGGTCCGTCTCAATTTTTATCTTCATGTTTTCATCTCCATGTGCTTATTATCCGAAAAAAAGACCTGCTTGTAAATAGGAGAACGGTAAGAGGTTAAAAATACGTTCTAAGATGTAAAAAAATGCCTCCGAAACCATTTTTTGCGTTGTTTAAATTACTTTTTCTTTACATATTTGACGTCATATGTTATATTCAAACCAAAATCATAACATCTCTCCTCACCACATATCAAAACCACAAAGCAACCAACGAACTACATCACAAAAAATAAACAAGCAGAAAGGAGCACACATGCGCGAACCCAGTACCTACTTCTCTCCCACCTTTTATCCACTGATATGGCAGGATTTTTCCCGTTCTTTAAAATCAAAAGGTGCCAAATCGGACTATTTCATGCTGTGCTGTGACATCTGCGATTTTGCAAAAAAAGATTTCCTTGCTCTGACGGATGATGACACCCAGTCTTATTTTGATCTCCTGCTCTCCCGCCAGATCAACGGAAAACTGTCCCTGGATACCATAAATGTAAAATTTTACCGGCTGCATTCGCTATCCAAATTTATCAGTTTAAATCAAAGCAGATATAAGATCACTTATCTGAATCCTTTTTCCTATGTGACGATTCCACAGATCAGTGAATATATCGATATTTCCCACGTTCCGACGATCGCACAGATGGATCAGATCCTGTCCCAGGCAAAAGCAGATGCCCGCCTTTTCTTTATCGTAAGCCTGATCGTCCGCTGCGGCTTTACTGTCGGCGAGATCTGTTCCATGCGTTCCGACTCCTTCATTCAGGATGCCGCCGGAAATTATGCAGTCCGTATCACCTATCGGAACAAAACCCGCTTTGTCAAACTGCCGCTCGACATGGTTGCTCTGTTAAACGACTATACTTCCGCTACTGCGACTGACAGCCGTTATCTTTTCTGCAATAACCGCGGAAATCCCCTCCGTCCCAGAGATCTTCAACGCCTTTATGCAGCTACGATCGTTTTTGATGAGACACTTCCGAAATTTACTTTAAGTGATCTTCGAAACGGTGCCGCCGCTTACATGCTGCAAAGCGGAGCTTCCGGAAAAATGGTTGCTGATTACATCGGTATTCATCCCGGCTGGATTCACCGTTACGACAAGGTCTTAAAAGAGCTTCAGGTCTCCGCCGTGGATTACACGAACATAAAGATCGTTTCTAATACAGATTGATCTCAGCTTAAAATCCCCTCGACACACACAAAATGCGCCTGTCATTTTCTGCTTTCTACTATATTTTGTGTTATATTGTCTGATAATTGATTTTTATATGTTCTCAGTCGATTTATTCTGCATGTTTTTCCTTCATTTTATTTAAATTATGTAAACCGAAATACAGCGCTCGACAAATGTACGCCCGCGCAGGCACTGCATACATTTTCCTCGTCGCCATAAAAAAAACGACAGGTATTTTTTCCCATACCTGCCGTTTTTTATATTCTTCTATTTTTCTTCTATTTACCTAACTTCCAGTTTTGATAAAGCTCCATACACTCTTTCGCTTCATAATTACTCTCAAGTGTTTCCTCAGTCATACCCTGATCATCCAGATACCGCAAAAAGTCCTGATACTCTTCTTTTTTCTTGATGCGGTTCCAGGTACGCTCTGCCAGACTTCCGGTTTCCTTTTCTTTCCTGTATTCCGCCAGTACCTTGTCTGCCTTCTGTGCCTTTTCCTCACTTCCGCTCATCACATGAATGGTCTGCTCGGAATATCTTTCTTCGATTGCCTTTTTCATCCAGCCGACAAAATTTTTAATATCCGCCTGTTCTTTGGAAAGATCATACGCTGCCTTCACGCGTTCTACATCATAATCTGCTGCCTTTAAAAATGTCTTGATATCCTTGGATGAAACACGTATGTCAATATAATCCATGATCTCCTCAAAACGTTCATTAAAATCATCGGGCTGCTTCCCTGCATCTACCACACTCGTCCCATTTTTCAGAAGAATCTCATTTTCTTTTTCTGTCTTGGCTTCAATTTCGTTATAGTTCACATTCTTCTTGATAAAAAATGTGATTCCGACAACCTTACCACCTCGACCGGAACGAATCGGCTCATAATCAATCTCCAGATCACTTTTCTCGTTGATCTGACGCTTCGCCACATCCAGAACATTTACCCGGAAATCATACCATTTATCAAAATGCTTTTCCTTTGCAACCGAATTTACAATATAATCAAAATCAGGATTGGGTCGATCCAGCTCCTTCTGCACACGTTCTTCCTGTGTGTTGACACAACCAATTGCCAGCTTCAACTCTGACAGATTATAATCAATCTGCAGTGGCGTGTTATCCTTGTCCACCCGGTATGCCTGTGTCTTTAACAATTCATAAATTCGATATGCATAATTCGAGGTAAAATCCACCAGAATTCCCATATTCATCGTAGTGAAATTACTCTTCAGATCATCCAGATAATTATTCATCTCCGGCGTAAAGTTCACGGTAAACTTTCCATTTTCAAACTCTGCAGTATGTATAATATTGATGAACTTAAAGGAATGCTGTTCCTTATCCTCAATAAACATCGTTCGACCGGTCATGGCTTTTGCAACTGACTTAAGCTGCGTATAAAAGCTTCCGTCATCTCTTCCCATAACTTTTTTTATTTCTGATGTGGTAAATGTAATCGTCGGACGGCCAAACTCATCGCGCTTTGCTCTTTTCAATGCCAGAACCATGATCTTATTTTCTGTCAGTGTTGACTTGTATTTTGCAGAAATTAAGGTATTGGATCTGGTAATCTCTTCATGTTTGTAGATCTCTCTTGCATCATTCGACATGCTTATCTCTCTGCCTTTCCCCAAAAAACAGCCTTTTTCATTTACTATTTTGAATTATAACGGAGTTAAATGGAGAAGTCAATCATTTTTTCCATATTTCTCCGTAGTATTGCTCCATATTACTCCTGCATTACATTCCATATTTCTCTTTCTATTCTTCTGGCAGTTCCATTTTTCTCTTTAGTTTTCAGTGTTTTATTCTGTTATAATTGCAACTATCCGCTATATCTTGATGTTGTTCCTATTCCTTTCAACAAGATGTTTTCTACTGAGTAAAACACGTTTACAATTACTTTTCACTCCATATTTCCCGTTATAAACTCTATTTTTTCTCTGTTTAACTCCTTTTTTTCGTTTTCTTCATGTTTTTAACTAGTTTTTTGGAGTTATATATTAAATGATTACTCTATTTTCCTCGTTAAATACTCCTTTTACTCCATATTTACGTTTATAAAGTAGTTCTTTTATCATTCAAACTCCTTTTTTTCTCTGATATATTCTTTTTTTTCAGTAGTAATATGGAGATTTTCCTGTTTGACTCCTTTTTTCTCGTTACTTCACTCCTTTTTTCTCGCTAAAAACATAACTGCTCCTTTTTTTCCGTTTCTTTTCTACTTTCAAACTGTTTCTTTCTATATTTAACTGTTATTTTAGAGTTACTCTGCGACATATGGGAATATACTCTGTTCTTTCCGTATCTTTCCCTTTTATCATTGTGTCTTTCTCCCTTTTGCAGCATTCTTTTTTCTATTTTTCAGTTCTTTTCTATCCTGCCCCCTCCTTTTTTTCGCTTTCTTACTATTTTTTTTTCACATTCTTCCACTTATTTTTCGTCTTCTTTTTCCGATAACACGTTAACTTCTTTCTGGAATCCTTGACTTCAGCGGCTTTCGAGCCTCCTAATATAAATAATTAATATGTTGTTCTTTAAATATAAATTAATCTAAAGATTATGTTGATGGTTATATATAGATTACCGCTTTCCAGAAAATCAGCAGCTTTCTGCTTCTTCTGATGTAAAATCTCCAGAGGAGCCTGTCTCATGTAAATTTAATACAAAGTATTTTGTACAGAAAAATTTGTGCGTAATGTCTGTTAAAAACATAATGTGCATGAAGTATATGATTTGGGATAAAAGTATCTGAATGAAACAGAACAAATATGGTATACTTTAAGTACCAGATAAATTATTGATTGTATAGAATGGGTAAATGAAAAGCACGGTACATCTTTCAAAATATGGTCTGAACAAGTAAACAAAATTTGACAAAGCAGATATATGATACACATAATACCTAAAATACATATAATAAATTAAATACACGAAATATGTGCAATAATAATACAATTTTATGTATGATATAAAATATATGTATAATAAATATAGCATACATGATATGTATTGCATTTATGTTGTGTATGCTCTGGGACATTTTTTGCTTTGTGTAAGATATATATTAAATGGTTTATGTATTATTCGGAAAATGCGTATCACATGTATCATATGTATTGCATGCATTATGTTGAAATTATACATTGCATATGATATAGGTTTATATAATATATGAATATAATGCGCATGATACATAATTTGAATACGTTACATATAATATGTTTTTAGATACAATATATGTATTATATGTATTGTATGTATCTTGCGTATTGCATGTGTAAATCGTAAATTGTAAAGTAATTACCATGAGATGAGTAGTATTGAAAATTATAGTAAATCAGAGTAAAAAAACGGGATAAAATAAACAAATACATATCTTACATATTTTACATATTTGATTTCTGAATAGTATAATTAAAAAGTTTGCAGACCAGAATTTAATATAGATGCACACAATAAATATAATACATATGAATATTATATTACATGCGATACATATGATGCATTTTTTGCGATTCGAGTAAAATAAATAAAATACATGTAAAGAATAATAAACATATGGAACACATTGAACATAATATGCATATGATACATATGAATAACAAAAAATATATGTTTAATATTCAAATTAAATATGACATGTAGAATACGTAACACATTGATTAAAAACATATGCTTTATGTGGAACATATGTATAGTATAGTACATAAAAGAAATAAATATTATTCTTATACAACAAAAGATACATATATAGTTTAAATAAATTAAGTTACATATCATACACATGAAATATAAAAAATATAAATTACGCAAATAAAACACGATGCATAGGAAAGACATGTAAAATAATTAACGTAAACAAATACATATGTTGCATAAATAATATATATAAAATGCATATGAAAAATATAAAAATTATGTTTAATATAGAAAAAACGAAACATAAGTAAAACATGTAAGATATACATATTATGTGTTATATGTATTATACAATAATTATGAAAAATAAGAAAAATAGTTCCAAACAAGGGCATTTTGTGGTAATATAAATCATATAATACATATGTAGCGTATGATTTACACTTAACATATAGAAAAAATACAGGGATGAGCGAGGGATAAGTAAGATGAAACATGTCATTATGATTTCAAATCAAAAAGGCGGGGTAGGTAAGACAACGACAACATTGGAGTTATGTTCTCTGTTTGGGAAAAAATATCGTGTTTTGGGTATTGATCTGGATTCACAGAGGAATTTTTCAATGTATGCAGGAGCAGAATTAGAGGATGTACCTACGGTAAATGAGGTCTTAAATGCCCAGGTTTTACTGGAAGATGCAGTACAGCATCTGGATAATTTTGACATTCTGGTTGGAAGCAAGGCGCTTGCAGAGGCGTCTAAGACCTTTGGAGAGCCGGATGATATCTATCTGCTCCAGGATATTCTGGAGGATGTGGAAGACTATGATTACATATTTATTGACAATGCACCGGCGAGAAGCCCGTTACTTTATATGAGTTACGTTGTGAGTGACTACATTATTGCACCGGCAGAGTGTGATGACGGTGCGCTGGAAGGTTTAAGAGAGCTTGGAACCGATATTAACCGCTTTAAAAAGAGAAGACAGACACATGTGCAGGTGCTTGGACTTTTGCTCAACAAGAGTGAAAATACAGTCATGCACAATCTGGCATATGAGGAAATGCAGGAAATCGGCCAGGAACTGGGATGTACTCCATTTCAGACGACAATCCGCAAGTCTATTACAGTGGCTGAAGCGAAAGCTGCCAGACAGAGCATCAATGAGTATGCAAAAGGCAATAACAGTGCAAAAGATTATAAGAAGCTGATGAAAGAAATAGAAAAAAGAATACAGAAAATTGAGGAGGAGAAATAATGTCAAGTAAAAGGGAACAGCTAAAAAAGTTAAGACAGAGCAGAAATGTGCCGCCGATCAAAGAAATGTCATCTCCTGCAGAAGATAAATTAAAGGAACTTGAGCACTATGAAAGTCAGATGGAAGAGGCGGAGGAAAACAGCAGGAAAGATGCTGTGGATATTGTAAAAATGCAGGAAGAAACGGTTGTGGAGCAGACAACAGAAAAGGCAGCACAGGAACAGCAAAAAGAGGAAACAGAACCGGAAAAAGAGGAAAAACCACAGACCTCGGATGTAATAACAACAGTACCTGGCGCAGAACCTGAAGCAGAAACAGAGCCGGAAAAAGAAGTAAATGAGGAAAAAAAGCCGCAGCCGGAAACGGCAGAGGTGAGCGAAGAATCCGTACAGCAGCCGGTACAGACAGCCGTAAAGAAGAAAGAAAGCACCAAGCGAACCAGTATGGCGCTTCTGGTTGAGAATAATAAATTTATCCGCCTGCGTTCCATGCAGCTTGGAATGAGTATTCAGGAGTATGTGAATCTGCTCATTGATGAGGAAATTGAGCGGGAGAAAAGCGGTCAGACGGCAGGAATGGGCGATATTGAGGAAAATCTGGATATGAATTACCGCAGAGGCCAGAATTCCACGATCATTGCACTGGTGTTAAAAGAATCCAATGCCAGATTTTTGAAACGGGGCGGTGCAATGCATGGAATGAATGCGACGGCATTTCTGAATCACATTATTTCCGAAGAGAAAAAACGTGAGTCGACAGAAGGACCACGTCAGGGAGTATTTGATGAGTTCTGATGAATGCAATAATGTCATTTTTTAAATACACTGAAAGAGTGACAGGCAAAATATGGAAAATGAGTATACATAATTCCATATACAAAAAATTTGGGACAAACAGGCTATAAAAATCAGACAATAATATGAAGTAGAAAAGAAGAGAATGAGCAGTATGTTAAATGAAATTTTATTTTGCAGTACAACGGACACAGCCAAGGCGAGAAGCTTTGTAAAGGGATTGGAAAAGCAGGAGATTTCCTATTTGCAGAGATGGGAGGAAATTTCTGTATTTAAAAGAAAGAAATATGGCAACGCAAAGGAATTATGTAATATTTATGTAAACCCGGGACAGATCGAGATGGTAGAAGCCTATTTTGACGGACTTTCGGATGAAGAAAAAGATGGACTGATACGGAAAGAGAAGAATTAAAAGGATCAGGTTGGCCGGAAAGAAAGGAGCGGTGGATTTGGATATTGAAATGGCAGTAAAGGCCTGTCGGGAAAGCCAGTATACCGGCTGGCAGATGGTGACCTTTGTACAGAAATATGTGAATAAACAGATGAAATTTTCAATGGAAAATACAACAGATTCACCGAGGAGTGCCTTTGCAAAAGGAAAGGGATATTCCTGGCAGCAGGCGTGGTGCGTGCATTATATTTTAAAACGCGTCAATATCCGGTCAGAGCTTGTTTATACAACAAAGGCGGACTTTTATGAGAGCCGCAGTAAAAAGCAGAAAACAGGGGAGGGCGCACATGTATGGTGCCGTGTGCGCTTAAATGACACCGTAAAGGACGTTTGCTCCTGCAATAAGGAAAATGTACCGGGAGACGTAAATTTTGTCCCTGTGGCGCCTGTACGGCGTTACAACCTGATCGCACAGGCAGGGGGATACCTCGGAGTTGCAATACTAAATAAGAACGAGAAATAGAAAGCAGAAAATAAAAAGTAAAAACGGAAAGCAAAAACCCAAAATAAAAGTCCTGCATCGAGGAACCGGTTAAACCAGTTCCCGGATGTCAGGACTTTTGTTTTAGAAGGAGTGACCGCCGCCGCCACCGGAGCTTCCACCACTGCTTCCACCGCCGCCGGAACTTCCGCCGCCACCGGAGCTTCCACCATCGCTTGAACTTGGCGGATCATATACTTTGGTCTGGCGCACGAAAGTGCTCTGCGGATTGTTGACCGCGTACTGCGTATAGATATTATTTAAAAGTTCGTTTTCAGACGGTTTCCTTGAACGGGAAAATGCCCTTACTACAAAGTAATTGATGAGAAGCGCGATAATGAGCGCAAGCAGGGCATTACTGATGTATTTCATAGGCTGGGCAATACGTCGACCGGCTAATAATGTTGCTATCTGTGTATACGCTTCGGACGCGCAGCCGTAGTAATCCTGCGCGGATGCGTAAGTATAGACATTATCGGTGATCGTGTCCGCATAACTTTTTGTGATCGTGCGGTAGATCGCCCCGTTACTGTGAATCCAGATATTGCGGTTATCCATGTCGATCACAAAAAGAGTGCCGCTGTCACTGCCGAATAACTGACGGTAGTGCTCTCTTGCATAAGAATCCGTAGAGGTATAGTTGGTATCCAACGAGACGAAGGCAACATTTCCATAAGCGGTGATCTCCTCCATCTGTGCGCTCAGACGGGACTCTTCCTCATCGGAAAGAAGATCCGCTTCATCTTCAATGGATACGACATAGGAAGTGTCCGGATTTTCATACGTCACTTCCGCCTTGCACGGACGCGCAAAGAAGATTCCACAAAACAGCAGAAAAAGAATGGCCAAAAAACGGTATGTAGCAGTATGTTTAACGGTTTTCATATTCTTCTCCTCCTCTCTTTTCAAACTGTGGAAGCTTGCGGCTTGCTAAAACGTTGTATTTCTGAATGATCGAATACAGCGTAAAAAAGGTCGCGATATAAGACAAAATAGTTCCTGCGTAATAAAACAGATCGGACACCGGATGGAACGCGGCGATCACTGCGGAAATCAAGATCGCTGCGATCGGACCGAGAAAGCCTGTCATTCCGTGTTTGATATCGGTTTTTCCGGAAATATTGCAGCCGATCGCGGTAGTGATCGCGGTCGCGATAAGGATAACAAAGTAACCGACTACCGTATGACCGAAAAATATGCCGGAACCCCCAATGGCAAGGATACCGTAAGCGCCAATGGAAAGAAGCACAAGAGTAGTTCCGGTAAACCTTTTACCGTTCCGTTTCGCTTTTTTGTAATTGAGCTGCTGTTTCATGTTTTCCATCACACCCGGCGAGTTTACGCCGTCTTTTTTCGCGAGATAGCCGAGATCATCTTCTCTGGCGTCTTTTTTCTTGATCTGGAAAAGTTCCACAACATAAAGGATCGCGGCTGCCAGAGCCAGAATCGAAGACAACAGGAGAGTTGTAGTCGGACGTATCGTAAAAAACAGGTTTAACAGTAAAAAGATCGGCAGGGCGAGGATCAGCGAGCCGAGGAAATATTTCCGGATATCAACCGGCAGGTCGGCTGCGATCTTACCTGTCTGACCGTTTACTGTGGCGTAGGAGACGCGGTTGCCATTCCGATAGGAAAGAAACCATACCGGAAACATGGCGCTGTCTGTCTGCTCAAGCTTGGTGCCAAAAGCAGAAGAAAGTGAAAAGCTGTTTACTGGTGTACTGATATGCATGCCATGGAAGGCAGGCTCTTTGGAAAGCTTATCATAACTGTTTTCGTTGGCAATGCGGACTGCATCGTCCTGATAAAGGGAACTTTCCACGTCAGCGGTATCTGCGTAGAATCCACTTAGATAGGATGGCGTGAAGGCTTTCATTCCTTTTACATCATAAGGCGCGATATTCTGGCTGATCTCATCGGAAAACGAAGAGGATGCGTCATAAGACAGACCTTTGTAGTAGGAATGCATGTTTCCGCTGAGGTGATAGGTATCGGTATAGATATAATTGCCACGGCGGTATTGCTTTGTTCCTTCAAGACCAAGGCTGCCGTTTTGGGTAATGTAGTACGCCCAGTATGGCATATAGATACCGCGGAAGCGATCCAGATACTTTGGATCTTTTAATTCTTTCGGTGCAAAAATTGCATGTTTTACGTATTTGGCATATGCATTCTTGCAGTCATCCTTTGTTTTTTTGAAAGGGATGATATAGTTTGGTCTTTTTTCTTTGCTGATCCGGCCGGATAAGATCGTGGAAGCGCCGCAGAAGCTGCAAAATTCAGCTGCGGAGTTTTCTGTGCTCATCAGTTCACCACCGCACTGCGGACAGGTGAAAACAGTAACATCGTACATATCCTGCTCTACGGCATCGTGGTCTTTGGTGACGGCGTAGGGATCATGAAACGTGTGGCAGAAATCGCAGGCAAGCTGCTGTGACGGGATGTCAAAACGTAGATTTCCGCCGCAATTCGGGCATTCGAACATAACTCTCTCCTTTATCATTGTTGTAGCGGGGAAAAGTTCCCACAAATTGATAGTAACGAAGGAAAAAACTTTTGTCAATCGAAAGAGCGATAAAGCAGACACAAGATACAAACATTTTCCATATGGTAAAAAGAAAGTCATAAAGTGGAAAAAAGAAATGAGATGGTTTGTAGGACAAAGCGCACTGGTACAGGGATTTATAGCAACATTGTTTACCTACGGAGTGACGGCAGCCGGAGCGGCAGTGGTGCTGGCAGTCAGATGTGTGAATAAAAAAGTGATGGATGTGATGATGAGCTTTTCAGCCGGAGTGATGATTGCGGCATCTTACTGGTCTTTGTTAGAACCCGCGTTTGCGCTGGCAGAGGAGCTGGATAAAAACGCCGCAGTAACAATAACGTTGGGATTTTTCCTGGGAGGCCTGTTTATTGTGGCTTCTGATATATTACTTGAAAAAAGAATGGTTACAGATTACAAGGAAGAAGGATTTAAACGATGTATCCTTTTGATAACAGCAGTGACGATGCATAACATACCAGAGGGGCTTGCAATCGGAGTTGCGTTTGGCTGTGCAGGGATTTGTGGAGGCCGGGAAGCGGTGGCTGCTGCGATCATGCTTGCGGTCGGAATCGGAATACAGAATTTCCCGGAAGGAATCTGTGTGGCAATGCCACTCAGACGGGAAGGGATAAGCAGGGCGAAAAGCTTTCTGGCAGGGCAGTTTTCCGGAATGGTGGAGCCAATAGCTGGTGTGCTGGGGGCGTTATTCGCACTCACTGTACAAAGCGCACTTCCGTTGGCATTGTCTTTTTCAGCAGGGGCAATGATCGCTGTTGTGTGTTCGGAACTGATACCGGAATCTTTTAAAGATAATAAGCACCTGTCGACTGCCGGTGTGTTGGCGGGATTTGTTGTGATGATGCTGTTGGATGTGTCATTCTGATGAGAGACAAAGGCTGATTCTTTTGATAGATAAAAATAGATGACGAATAAATAAAGAATAAGAAATAATGAGCTTGAAAATGGTCAGATTCTGTGATATATTGGCCTTATCAAGAATGATTCTTAATAATTCTCAATAATAAACAAAGGATGAGGGAGGAAAAACTATGTACGAAATGAAAGAGGAATACTATACTGGGATCCCGGAGATCGATGCCGAGCATAAAAAGCTGTTTGAGATCGCGGAAAGTGCTTATGAACTCCGCAGAAACGAGTTTATTCCGGATAAATATGACAATATCCGTGATCTTTTGGAGGAATTGCGCGAATATACAAAAGAACACTTTAAGCATGAAGAGGAGTATATGGAAAGCATCCAGTATAAAAAGATGTTCACGCAGAAGATCGAGCATCAGGCATTTATCGACAAATTAGACGAGATTGATCTGGATGATATTGATGAAAATTCCGATCAGATGATCGATGATATTCTGGAATTTTTGACAAACTGGCTCGTTGAGCATATTTTACACACAGATAAACAGATCGGACAGGAATAGAAAGGCGGCAGGTCACAAATACTGTATAAAAACAGGAGTGTGACAAAAATGAGAATACCACGACATATCGCTGTGATACCGGATGGAAACAGGCGCTGGGCAGTGGAACACGGCATGGAAAAAAAGGATGGCTACGGGCATGGATTGAATCCGGGGCTGTCTGTTTTACGCCGTGCAAAAGAACTCGGAATCCGGGAGATCACATATTATGGATTTACGGTGGATAACTGCAAGCGGCCGAAGGAACAGGTGGCTTCATTCCGCAGAGCATGTGTGGAGGCAGTTGAACTGTTAAAGAAAGAGGGGGCGGAACTGCTGGTGATCGGGAATACAGATTCAAAGTGTTTCCCGGAGGAGTTAAAAGATTATCAGACCAGAAAACAGGTAGAAAATGGCGGAATACGCTTAAATTTTCTTGTGAATTATGGTTGGGAATGGGATCTGGCCCATATGAAGCTGGATGGCAGGCCACAGTCTGAGGATATTTCAAGGATCGATCTGGTCATTCGATGGGGAGGACGGAACCGTCTTTCCGGTCTGCTGCCGATTCAGTCGGTGTATGCAGACTTTTATTCAATTCCGCATATGTGGCCGGATTATAAAGAAAATGACCTTCTTGATGCGCTGAAATGGTACAGCACACAGGATGTGACGCTGGGCGGATAAGATTACACAAAAGGCAAGGCAGAAGGATGAATCACGAAGTAAAAGCAGAATTTCATGAAATAACGTTAGAAGACAGGGAATGGATGACTGAGCGTTTCCGGGAGTCAGATCTTAGCGCCTGTGAATACGGATTTGCAAACAGCTTTATCTGGAGACGCACGTATCAGGTTGAAGTTGCTGAACTGTATGGATGTGGTGTATGCAAATGCAGATACAATGGAACAACGATATTTTCCTTTCCATTTGGGGCAGGAGACCGGGAAAAGGTCATAGAGAAGTTATGGAACATATGTAAGATAAAGAATATAAAGCTGAGTTTTTATCCGATCGTAGAAGAACAGCGGGAGAAACTGATGAAGTGGTTTCCGGGAAAGTTTGAGATCGATACGGACCGGAATGACTTTGATTATATCTATACCTATGAGAAGCTGGCAGAACTGAAAGGGAAAAAACTGCATGGAAAGCGGAACCATATTGCGCGTTTTAAAGATAATGATGACTGGAGTTATGAGCCACTGTCATTGTATAACCGGGAGGATTGTCTCGCACTTGCCAGAGTCTGGGAGCAGAAACGCCAACAGAAATGGAATGATGCCATGCATCAGGAGATGGATGCCTTAAGAGATGCTTTAAAATACTTTGATGAGCTTGGACTGACCGGAGGAGTTTTGCGCAAAGCCGGAAACATTGTTGCATTTACGATCGGAGAGCGGCTGAATTCTGATACGTTTGTTGTGCATTTTGAAAAGGCGCTGCCGGATCTGCAGGGCGCTTATCCGATGATCAATCAGCAGTTTGTGCTGCATGCATGTGGAGGCTGTTCGTATATCAACCGGGAGGAGGACACCGGAGATCCGGGGCTTCGGAAGTCAAAGCTGTCCTATTTCCCGGATATTTTGCTGAAGAAATACCGGGCGGTCAAAAGTGATGTGGTATTTGCACATAACGGCGAAATGGAGGATGTCATAAAGCTCTGGCATGAATGCTTCGACGACAGCAGAGAAGAGATCGAGGCGTATTTTGATACCCATTTTACGGAGCAGAATATGCTGGTGGTTCATGCGGATGGAAAAATTGTTTCAATGGCAAGCTTTCTGCCGGCGAGACTTAAGTGGATGGATAAAAGCTTTCCTGCGCGCTATGTATATGCGGTCGCAACACTGCCGGAGTATCGAAAAAAAGGCTATGCGGCAAAAATACTTGAATATGCAAAAGAAAAATACCGGATGCCGCTTGCATTGCAGCCGGAGAATGATGCTTTAAAGGAATATTATAAAAAATTTGGATTTGTGGATGGATTTTCCGGGATCATGCAGGAGGGAGAACCGTCAGAGGAGGAAAAGGTCGTATTTCCGCAGTTTGACGGGATGCTCCTGTTGCCGGACGCACCGGAATTTTCGGAATGCCCGTTTCCAAAATGCGATTTTGTTATATAAAGGTTAAATGAAAATTCAGATGATAAGCAATGATATTTGCGAAAATGGCAGCATCCGTTTATAATGAGGGCAGATATTACAGAAACAGGAGAATTTTATCATGACATTACAGCAGTTGAAATACGCGATCGCCGTTGCGGACAATGGCTCGATGAATGAGGCGGCAAAGAAGCTTTTTATTTCCCAGCCGAGTCTTTCCGGAATGATCAAGGAGCTGGAAGAGGAAGTGGATATGCAGATTTTTCTGCGCTCAAACCGTGGTATTCTGATCACGCCGGAAGGGGAGGAATTTCTCGGATATGCAAGGCAGGTGGTAGAGCAGTACCGTCTGATGGAAGACCGTTACATCGAAAAAAAGGTCAAAAAGAAATTCAGTGTTTCCGCACAGCATTATACATTTGCGGTGAAAGCATTTGTTGAAATGGTTAAACGGGTTGGCATGGATGAATATGAGTTCGCAATCTATGAAACGAAGACTTATGACATCATACAGGCGGTTAAGAGTTTCAAGAGCGAACTTGGCATTCTCTATATCAATACATTTAATGAAAAAGTCATGGAAAAGCTGTTTCATGAGAACAGTCTGGAATTTGTGGAACTGTTTCCGTGTGAAACCTGTGTGTATCTCTGGACAGGACATCCACTTGCGGAAAAGAAAAGTATTTCCATGGAGGAATTAAAAGATTATCCATGCCTTTCTTTCGATCAGGGAACCAATAATTCCTTTTATCTGGCGGAGGAGGTCTTAAGTACCTATGAGTACAAGAAGATCATCAAGGCGAGTGACCGGGCGACCATGCTGAACCTGATGGTCGGCTTAAACGGCTATACCCTCTGCTCCGGTATTATCTGCGAGGAGTTAAACGGCTATGATTATAAGGCGGTTCCGCTACAGGAGGATGACACGATGCATATCGGCTATGTCAAGCGGAAGGGCTCGACATTAAGCGAGATGGCGGAGATCTATATCGAAGAACTGCGCAAATGCAAGGTGAATGTATTGTAGATCATTTCATCTCCAAAAGCCCGCATATCGCGTTGATCGTGACCTGTCGCATCTGCTCCGGACTGATCTCTGGAGGAAGCTCCCGAAGGTGCATATGGCAGTATCCTTCAACCAGATGAAACACAGCATAGACACGTTCAGGCAGATCCACACGGCGATCCTGGCGTGTCTTTAATTCATTTGTGAGGCGCATAATGATAGCAGCTTCCGCGTTGTCGTATAAGGCAGCCACTTCTTTATCACTGTGGCGCATTGCTTCAAGTTCTTCATGCATATCCCGGTGATCGATGTGAATCGCTAAAAATCGCGTAAGCAGATTTTCAGCGAAGAGCTCGATATCATCAGAATCTGTCGATCCGACGAAAAAATAATGATCCTGTTCCATTTTCTGAAAATAAAACTTAAGTCCGGCAATCAGAATTTCGTGTTTATCCCTGAAATAACGGTAGATAATTCCAGTGGAAACTCCGGCGGCGGCGGCAATATCGTCAGTGGTCGTGTGGTGGTAACCTTTTTCTATCATAAGTTCGATCCCAGTTTCTATGATCTGATTTTTCTTTTCAATCGAGCGTTTCTGCTTTGGTTCAAAAATATCTGTTTTAGCCATAAAATCCTCCCAAAAAATGAAGTACAGTAATAATTTCGTGCAGATCCGTAGAAATCCGTACAGATCAGACAATTTTTATTTTAAGAGATAAAATACACAATGTCAAGAAAAGCGAGAAAAATCTCACTTTCTATTGACAAGTGATAAATCCTGAGGTAAGATTAGCCCGAACTTAAAAGTGAGAAAAACCTCATGTTTCAAATACGAACGGTAACAGAGGAGGAAATACGGATATGAATGAGAAATTAAATGCAGATACGGACAGAAATGAGCAGATCCGGCATCCGCGTGCAGTGATCGGAACCAATTCCTGGGGAAGCGGTGCATATGAAAAGGTGATGCGTGGAAGCGCCGTGGGTATGGATGGCTTTCGGGAGACAATGGAGGCAGCGAAAAGAAACAGACTGGTGATCTTTGATACAGCAAGAGATTATGGAAATGGAAAATGCCCGAAGATCTTAGGAGAGCTCGCCACAGATGAGATATGCCTGTCATCAAAATACACACCGTTTCGTCGCTACAAAGAGGGGCAGGTGTTCTGCTCAGTCGAGAAGGATCCGGCATATTGGAGTGTCAAATTTCAATTTGAAGGAGTGCAGACAGGCAAAAAGCATTCTTGATGCAGAAAACATCCCATTGTACGGAGTGCAGAATCATTACAGTATTTTGTGCCGCTCTATCAGTTGATGGAAAAAATCGGAAAAGATCATAACCTTTCCATTTCACAGGTGGCAATGTCCTATTGCGTGACAAAGGGAATTGTTCCAATGTGTGGATGCAGAAGAAAAAAGCGCGTGGAAGAGCTTGCGGAGGCAGTAAAGACCTATCTGACGGATGACGAGATAAAAGCAATCGACCGGGTGACAGAAGAACATAAGATGAAAAATCTTGGGAGTGATGTATTCCGGTTTGCAGTGAGAAAAAAACAGTAACGCACAAAAAGACATAAGAATACAAAGCGGGAGGGGCATCTGCTGTCATGAGCAGATGCCTTTTCTTTATCAAAATTATGAATAAAATTTCACAACACCTGTTGACAAAACACCTCACCGGTGATATGGTTAATTACACAAGCAATGAACCACATAACCAAAGAACAGACTACAGTTCATGAAAAGATAAAATGACGGAAGGGAGCAGTGGCATGAATGAGATTTTAACGCAGGAAAAATCTATATATATTCAGATTCGTGAAATGATCGAGAATGATATTCTGCGGGATGTTTTGCTGGAAGAGGAACGGGTGCCTAGTACGAATGAACTGGCGAAGCTTTATTCGATCAATCCGGCAACAGCAGCAAAGGGCGTTAATCTGTTAGTGGATGACGGTATCCTGTACAAGAAGCGTGGAATCGGAATGTTTGTCCAGGAAGGGGCAAAGGAGGCCATTATGAAGAAGAGAAAAGAAGAATTTGCAGATAAGTTTATCAAATCATTATTGACGGAGGCAGACAGCCTCGGAATCACAAAGGAAGAACTTATTGAGATGATAAGGCAGAATGGTGCCACAGAACACAAATAGAAGGAGGAGGACTTATGGGAAGTCTGAAATGTGAAAATATAAAAAAAGTTTATGGTAAGAAGGAAGTTTTAAGCGGGATTGATCTGGAACTGGAGCCGGGCAAGATTTATGGTCTGATCGGAAGAAATGGTGCTGGAAAGACAACGCTTTTATCGATCATGTCATCGCAGAATCCGGCGGGCAGTGGAAATGTAACGCTGGACGGGGAAAATGTATGGGAAAATGAAAAATGTATTGACAGAATCTGTTTTTCCAGAGAGATCAGTCAGATGAGCGGATTTGGACAGAATAATTTAAAAATTAAAGACTATATGACCGCAGCATCCATCTTTTATCCGAAGTGGAATAAAGAAATGGCGAAGGAACTGATCGAAAAGTTTGAGTTGAATCCAAAGAAGCGGATCTGTAAATTATCGAAAGGTATGCTCTCCATGGTGACGATCATCATTGCACTGGCGAGTGAAGCGGAATTTACCTTTTTAGATGAACCGGTGGCAGGTCTTGATGTGGTCGCGCGTGACCAGTTTTATAAACTGCTTCTTAGGGAATACGGCAAGTCCGGAAGGACGTTCGTGATCTCTACACATATCATTGAGGAAGCAGCGGATATTTTTGAGGAAGTGATCGTGCTTGATCAGGGAAAGATCCTGATAAAGGAAAATACCCAGGAACTTTTGGAGCGTGCCTATCACGTCAGCGGAAGAGCAGAAGATGTGGAAGCAGCAACAGCAGGACTTAACGTATACCATAAGGAAACAACAGGGCGCAGTATGGGAGTTACGGTTCTGTTAAACGAGGGAGAAAGTCTAAACGGACAGTATCCGGTTTCCGTGCAGAGTCTGCCGTTGGAAAAATTGTTTGTAGCATTATGTGGTACGGAGGTGTAAAAGATGAAAGGAACAGGGAGAAGTCTTCGTTACTGGAGCTGGATCAGCATAAAGAACATGGTGATACTCATGGGGTTTGCTGTATTTTTCGGAGTGATCATGGGAGTCGCAGAGGGCGATATCTGGAAAATCATAGATACCATCACTTTTTACCTGGTACTGTTTGGAATCGTTATAGGCAGCGCAATACAGGTGTCTGCATCCCAATGCTACATGCCGCAGTGTCTTGCGATGGGGGCAAAAAGAAAGGACACATTTATAGGTATACAATGTACAAATATGTTTATCGCAGCTATTTTTTATCTGACAGCGCTGGTGCTTCAGGCGGTTATTGGAGTGAACGGACAGAATACATGGCAGGCAGACACCGGAAACAGCCAGTTTCTGTTGTTCTATGTGACGGGCGTATTTTTGGCCAACGGATTTGGCAATCTAATCAGTATATTAAGCATTCGTTTTGCAAAGATCGGAATGGTTGTAATGGTGATCATTATGGCAATATTCGGCGGCACAGTGGGAGTAATGTCGACACTGACCGTAAACGATGTGCTAACGATTAAAGTTCCGATGACAGTTGTTCTGGTTGTGGCCATTATTTTATATGCGGTGACTGCTATGGTGCAATACCGGGTTATCCGAAAATATGAGATACATGTGTAGGGAGAGATGGAGAAATGAAAAAAAGAAATTTGGTCATGGACTGTTTTTTATATTTTAAAATGAATTTTCTGCTGGATGTCATGGTGGAGCTGATCCTGTTTGCAGTCGGTTTTGGAGTAGGGGTGGTTTTGTGCATGGCATATGGAGCAGAGGAAAGATTTCCGTTTGGTGTGATGTTTGCGGCGATAGGTCTGGTGATGATGACACTTTTTTCAGCCATGCAGTCTTTCAGCCAGCAGTTTAATGTGGCAATAGCTATGGGCTGCACGAGAAAACGCTTCCTTTTGGCATTCCTTGGGACGACTGCAGTATTTACAGCGGGAGAATTTCTGCTTCTGTGGATCTTGTATCATCTGGAACAGGGGCTTTATGGGATCTGGATGCCTGCTCAGAGTGTGGTCGAAGCGGGAGGTGTCTTAAAGCCGGCTATAGTACTCCTGGTGTTGTTGGCAGCTATAGTATTACGGTTTGTAGGCGGAATGATAGTGCTTCGGTTTGGAAGGATGGGCTTTTATGTCGTGTGGTTTGGCTATATGATTTTGTGTATCGGAGGTGGGAATATGGCAACGCATGTGGCAGAAGTGCCGGATGGACTTCTGGCAAGAATTTTTCAGGCACTGGCAGATATTTTGATGTATCATGACTGGCTCGGTGCATATCTGATCGGCTATGGACTGATCGGAATTTTGTTTGTGATATTTTCTGCCCTGCATCTTCATCAGGAAGTACGTTCCGCATAATCTGACGCAGAAAGCGGACTGCTTGACAGTGCTCCGGAAAAGACGTATAAAAAAGAAGAAGGATTATAAAAACGGATCGTATCAGATCATCGTATAGAACCGTATGGATGCACGATCAGACAGGAGGACTATCAATATGCAGGAAACTTTGCAGGATTTAAAGACAAGAAGAAGCTGCAGAAGCTATAAAGCAGAACAGGTAAAAGAGGAACAGCTTATGCAGATCTTGGAGGCGGGCACTTATGCACCGACCGGAATGGGGATGCAGTCACCGATCATGGTGGTTGTGCAGGATAAAGAGACGATCGCACAACTTTCACGGATGAATGCCAAGATCATGGGGACGGATGGAGATCCGTTTTATGGAGCACCGACAGTTGTGATCGTACTTGCGGATAAAAAACGGCCGACTTATCTGGAAGACGGGAGTCTGGTCATGGGAAATCTGATGAATGCAGCACATGCAGCAGGCGTGGATTCCTGTTGGATACACCGTGCAAAGGAAGAATTTGAGAGTGAGGAAGGAAAAGCACTCTTAAAGAAATGGGGCATTGAGGGCGATTATGCGGGAATCGGACACTGTATTTTAGGGTACGCAAAAGAGGCTCCGGCATCTGCAAAACCGCGGAAGGAGAATTATATTTATCGGGTATAGAGTTAAAAAAGCATATAGGAAAAAGTCGGACATTTAACGCGGAGTACAGTAAGTACAGATCAGGGCGGGATACATGAAAGTATCCCGCCCTGATCTGTGTCTGATGAAATATCAGGCTAAAAAACAAAGGTATGTTTAATGATAATAACAGGAAATTAAAAACTCAATGAACATAAAAACGAAAGAGTTCATTGACAAACATAAAACACAATGCCGCAATGAACAAAAACAAGGAAATGTTCACTGAAAAAGAAAGGAAGACAGAAAAATGGATTGGATAGGGTGAGGAGACTGTTACGTTTGCTGAGAGATATTCTATACGAAAGTGGCGAAAGAATATTGGGTATGTACCACAGAAGCTTGCTATTTAATTTTGATTTTGGCATGCGCCATTCGATCGGATTTTTGCTGATGCTGTTTACTGCAAATGTACTTTTGGTTGCAATTTATCTGCTGGTATCAACATTCGTGAATCAAGAGGAATCGTTGTGGCAAATGGCATCCTTTTCTGCAGTGTTGATCGTTGTGGCATCGTTCAGAACAAAAAAGATGCAGAAATGATAGAAACGAATCGCTGCAGAAAGGGGCGCTTCGGATGTAATATTAAGAAAAATGGAAGATAAATAATTAAAATGTAATAGAGAACGGATTCTGTTTGGGCGGATTCCGTTCTTTATTATAGATTTATGTGCATCTTACTATGCGATATTTGCATGTCAGTTGGTTGAACATAGACATATATAAGGAAAATGATATATAATGAAAAAAGAACAAAGCAAATATTCATTGTTTGGTGAAAATATGCTTCTCAACCATTGACAATCATATCCCTGACCAGTATAATGGCTAATATACATCAAATGTTATGCATTGGACAATATATTTTATGGGAAGGATGAGATTTATGGCTCCGAAGAATAAATTCACAAAAAAAGAAATGATAGAAGCGGCAATGCAAGTTGTGCGGGACAAGGGCATTGATGGTCTGACTGCAAAGACGATGGCAGATGAGCTTGGTACTTCCACCCAGCCGGTTTTTACCGCCTTTGGCTCTATGGATACCGTCAAGCAGGGGGTCTATGCCGCTACGGTGCGTGTGTATGACAGCTATGCGGATGCGGGTCTGAAAGAGAAAATTCCGTTCTTTGGCGTTGGAATGCAGTATATCCGTTTTGCACGGGAAGAACCGGAGCTTTATCGTTTCTTGTTTTTGACGCGGACACAGGATCAGGAATACAGCGCGATGAAGTCCATGCAGCATTTGCAGGAGCTTGTTCGGCCAACTCTGGTAAACATTTACCACATTACCGCCGAAGAAGCAGATCTCTATTTCCGTGATCTGTGGTTTGTCGTGCATAGCCTGTCCACGCTGATTGTGACCGGCGATTGCCCCTACTCCGACCAGGAGATTGGGCAAATCCTCACAGGTTTTAGTATCAGCATTTGCAAATCCATTAAGGAGATTCCCGGCTTTGCGGCAGGTACCTTTGACCGTGACGCAGCATTTCGAGCATTGATTTCTAAGTGAACGGAGGTGATTTGAAGTGGTGGAAAAAGAAAACACCAAAACAGATTGGCTTTGCTGCCCCGGATGCGGTGGCAAAACAAGAACGCAGATACGACCACACACGGTATTAGAGGATTTTCCTCTATTCTGTCCGAAGTGCAAATATACTTGCGTAATCCGTTTCAAAGACGGAAAAATTGAAGAAATGGAAATGCCAGACGCTTAGACGCAGTGCAATCCGAGATGATCGGTTTGTGCTGCGTTTTTAGTTTGTAGGAGAAAACAAATGAACGATATGCAGCAGTATCCTTCTTGTTTGTGAGCAAGGTCTATGCCTTTGTACAAATTGGCGTTTTGTTGGTGTATCCAGTCCTAATGCAGTATAATGGCAAAAAGGGAACTGCAAAATGGATGAAGTGGTTTTTCTATCTGTACTATCCACTGCACTTAATCCTTATCGGAGTGCTTCGTATCTGTATTTATGGGGATATCAGTTTGTTGTTTTAACGAAAGGAAAGGCAACAGGTACATATGCCGACCGTCAATATAGAATTCGACAGGCAGCGGCAACCATCGGTTTCAGTGTATCATCAAAAACGCTGGTGTTTATTTTGGAAATGTCAGAAGTACCAATAATCAGTATATTGTAACTCTGATTAAACAATGCATATTCTTTGATGCCTTTGTTAGTGGCTAACTTGCTCATAATGAATTCGGCTGTCAGGGTTGATTGCTCATTTGCTTTTGGCTGAAATTTGTTTATAAGCATATTACATTCATCTGCAGATAAATATTGATAGATATTGTTATTTTTAAGATTTTGGTAGAAAAAATTGCAAGCTTCTTCGTAGGGAATCCCCTGGGGGTAGTTTTTTGCCAAGGAGGTAAAAGCATCAAAACTTTCGTTCCTTTTTTTCAGAATTAATTGAAAAATAAATTCTTCTTTACTTGGGAAAAAGTTATAAAAAGTACCAGTGGCAATTCCGGTAGCCTTTGCCAGAGCTCGTATGTTCAGGTTTTTTAGTCCGGCTTTTTTTAGGAAGGTATAACCCTCATCATAGAGACGGCCAAAGATTTCTTGTTTTTCTGTTTCTGTAAAATTAGCAGGCATATGTTGTAAACCTTTCGTGATTAAGCATTTGCTACCAAGGGATAGTTGTTATCTTATTTATATCATAATATAGAAGAATTTTCAACGAACAAATTTATGCGCATATTCATTGAAGCGGTATTCAATGCTGTTGTAGAAACATAGTGAACAAGGAAATAAAAAGGTAATCCAAAGGTTTCCTGCCTGGACAATCGCGAAACGACATTAGAAGTTTTTAAAGTTCCAGAGCTGGATTTAAGACTCGAGCGGGAAAAACTTGCAGAAATAGAGCAAACCACCGGATTAGCCGGTGGTTTTGATTATTTGTTTAAAACATGTTTTTTGATTGCCTGAAAACTTTCTTTGCTGATGACATGTTCCATTTTGCATGCATCTTCTGTCGCAATCTTCTCGTCAACGCCAAGACTGATGAGCCAGGAAGAAAGCAGAGCATGGCGCTCATAGATCATGTCGGCAATACTTTTACCTGAATCGGTCAGATAAATAAAGCCGGCATCGGTTACCGTAATATACCCCTTTTCTCTTAAGTTTTTCATAGCCACGCTGACGCTTGGCTTGGTAAAGTTCAGTTCGTTTGCGATGTCTACAGAACGGACTACCGGAAGCGTCTGGCTCAACATTAAAATAGTTTCCAGATAATTTTCCGCAGATTCATTTACAGCCATAAAAACACCCCGTATTCTTTCATATAGTTTTACTGAGAATGTGAAAAACACCGTCAGTCCAATTTTGATTCTTATGCTTAAGTATACCATAAGAGCCAAAACAAGGCAAATTTTTTTATGGAATATTTTTTGCAATAAACATTTGATATAGAAAGATAACAGACTTTTGCAATGTTATAGCGACGGGAAAAGCAGTCATTTTTTACTGGATTACCCATTGCGCAGAAAAATAAATATTGACAGAAGCGAAATTTTTTTATAAAGTGAGACTATATGTATCATGAGACTATGGGTATCAATTAGTATATGGAAAGAATTACGGATGAGGAAACTGGGAGGAATAGATATATGGGGAAAAGAAATAGGGGAAAACAGGCGCTCGGAATTTTTCTGGCGGGGCTGATGATGGTTACATCGATCGATGTTTCCGGTATGATGGCATATGCGGCACAGACCGAAGCGGTAAGCGGGCCGGAGAAAACGGTTGTCATTACAGAATTTGAACCGCTGGCGGATGAGATTGTAGAACAGACGTTGAAAGTGGGGGCTTCCGAGGAGGAAATTGTGCTGCCTGACACGCTGGACGTATGGCTCAGTGCCGGGGCAGAGGAAATGGCAACAGAGGAGACAGCGACCGAGCCGGAAGAACCGGCAACAGAGGAAACCACGATCGTACCGGAAGAACCGGCAACAG
>OIZA01000199.1_pt1 | contig 35505 bp, 36 predicted proteins | sample 1588381 | NCBI WGS metagenome assembly OIZA01 (sample SAMN03283277) | human gut metagenome | biome: human-associated habitat; material: feces | host: Homo sapiens | place: Peru | collected 2012 | reverse complement strand
TGCGACCTCCGGGTTATGAGCCCGACGAGCTACCAACTGCTCTACTCCGCGATATCTGATTTTCAAGTGCTCTACTATTATACACGGTTTTACGAAAAAGTCAAGTGCTTTTGCAAAATTTTTTAATTAAGTGAAAATATGCTTGCGTTGTGCGTCTATGCATGATAGGATATATTTAGATCAATTAATGCTGAGAGGATGGGTGAAAATGAAAACTTTTCGCTTTTGTGACGCTCCCGTGAGGCTTTTCGGGGTTCGCAGGAATGCCGAGGGGCGTTTTATAAGGCTCGATGAGGAGGTCGCCGCCGCAACGAGCGAGCTTGTGCGTGAGCGCAATTATCTCGCCGTCGGGGGCAGAGTCAGGTTCAAGACCGATTCTCCGACCCTCACCGTCAGATACACCCTTGCGAGCAACCGCGCCGATTGGGCGATCCCTCTGCCCGGCTCCGCGGGCGTCGACGTCTATGCGGGCGCGGGCGAGGCTTCACGCTGGGTCGGCTATGCCGTGCCGTATAATTACACCGATCTGACCGCCGAGAATCGCCTCTTTAAGGGCGAGGGGTTTGAGACGGTGACGATAAATTTGCCCCGAAACGAGCCTCTGCTCGACCTCACGGTTACGGTCGAGGACGGTGCCGAATTCTTCGAACCCAATGAATATACCTATAAAACGCCGATAGTATTCTACGGCTCGTCAATAACCGAGGGCGGCTGCGCTACCGCGCCCGGGAACGCTTATACCTCAATGGTTTCGCGAGCCCTTGACTCGGATTATATCAATCTCGGCTTCTCCGGCGGGGCTCACGGCGAGCAGCCGATCGCGGAGTACATAAGCCGCCTCGAAATGAGCGTATTCGTCATGGATTACGACCACAATGCGAATGATGCCGACGAGCTTGAACGCACGCATGAGAGGTTTTTTAAGACCGTCCGCGCCGCTCAGCCCGAGCTGCCGGTCATATTTATGACCAAACCCGATTTTACGGGTGATCCCGCAGCGAATTCGGTACGCAGAGACATTATCAGGCGGACCTACGAGAACGCTCTTGAGGCAGGGGATAGGAATGTTTGGTTCATCGACGGCGAGAGCTATTTTGAGGGCTATGACCGCGGAGTTTGCACCGTCGAGGGGCTGCATCCGAACGACCTCGGCTTCATGCTCATGGCGAAAAAAGTCCTGCCCGTGTTGCGTGAGGCGTTGGCAAAAGGCTACGGAAATTCAAAATAAACGAAGTTCGTTATGATGCAGCCCGATGAATTGCTCAGCGCCGAGGCGGCAAATCGCTTCAATGAGCGTTTCGCATACGCCCGCGAGCATTATTTCGCGCCGCAGTCTGAATAGTGTGAAATGCTGATTGCTTCCAATTCTCTGAGCAGAGTAAGAATAAATAAATCAAAATACAACAAGGAGGTCAGACCATGAAAAAACGAATCCCGTATCTGCTGCTGCCGCTTATTACGCTGATTCTGGAGATCCTGCCGTACGGGGCGGTGTGCAATTTCGCCACCGAAACGAGGCGGATCCGTGAGCTGTATTCGTACTTTGATTTGACGCCCTACGGGTACGCTAACTTTGCGCCGTTCCTCACCGCCTTGCTCACCTGCATTATTCTGGTGCTGCTTGCGGTCTGGTGCTTCACGGGCAAGCGGCAAATAATGACAGCCGCCAAGGTGCTTCTCGCCGTCGGAGCCGTGCTTTCACTCTGCCCGCTTCTGCTCGGCATCGACTGCTTTTCCGTTGTCGGCGCATTGATCACCTTGACGTTGGCTGCGGAATTCCTCTTGGTTTATTTCAAATTCAAAACGCCGAAAAATGAAAGCGGAAAGTGAGCTTGTGTGTCGATTTCGGGTCGGGGAATTTACTCTTTTGCAGGCGACCTGTGGCTGCTCGTTTTAAAAAGCACAATGATGCGGTATTAAACTGTCGTTTCTTTATTAGGCTCCCTCCTGAGGGAGCTGTCCGTAGGACTGAGGGAGTTTTTTGCTGAAAATCAACCGAGGCGCCTCCCCTAAATGTGAGGCAAGATTAACTGCAGGTCATCAGTCAACTCGGCTCTCTCTCCCGCACAACTTAAAATCCTCCGTTTATCCGAACGGAGGATTTTTTATGTTTTATACTTCACAACGGGAAATTTCATTTTGATTTGATCCGCACAAATAACGCTTTGACCATTGTGCGCCCGTCAAGACGGGTCAAAATTGGTGAAAATACTGTTGACTGAGCCGAAATATAAGGTGTAAAATAAATGTAACTTATTCTTACGGAAGCGTAGCACTATGATAATTGATTTTCACACTCATTGTTTCCCGGATTGGCTCGCCGAGAGAGCCTGTAGGGTGCTTATAAAGAATTCGGGCATGGTCACGCCGTTCCATGACGGCACGGTGGCGGGGCTGCGCCGCAGAGCTGCCGACAGCGGAGTTGATGTCTCCGTCGTGCTGAATATCGCGACGAATCCTCGCCAGCAAAAGAATGTAAACGACTTTGCCATATCCCTGCTCGGGGTCAAGGGCATCGTGCCCTTCGGCAGCGTTCATCCCGAGGCGGAGGACGCCTTTGACGAGCTTGAGCGCCTCGCCGCAAGCGGCATAAAGGGCGTTAAATTCCACCCGGATAATCAGAAGTTCTATGTCGATGAGGACAGAATGATCCCCATCTATGAGAAGATAGCCTCTCTCGGGCTGATTACTCTGTTTCACTGCGGGCTTGATATCGGTATGCCCGAGCCCGTCCATTGCACCGCTGACAGGCTTGCAAGGGTGCTGGATGTATTTGGCGACGCGCCCGTAGTAGCGGCTCATTTCGGCGGTATATGCTCCTGGTACGCAACGGAGAAATACCTCATCGGGCGCAATCTCTATCTCGACACCGCCTACAGCTACGGCATTATGCCTCCGAGCGTCGGTAAGCGTCTGATAGCCGAGCACGGTGCGGATAAGATCCTCTTCGGCAGTGATTCGCCGTGGAATTCGCCGAAAGCAATTCTCGGGCTTATCGACCTTTTTGAACTCAGTGACGGCGAAAAAGAAGCAGTCCTCGGCGGCAACGCACAAAGACTGCTCGGTATTTGATTTAATTCAGTTTCGCAGTTCGTCAAGGGTCATTGAGTAGGCTGGCAGGAATTCATCAATAAATACCTGAGCCTCGGGTACGTTCAGCGCTTTGATGCTATCGAGCGTCCCGGTATAGGCGCTGTTGAATTCGCTGCTGCCTGCTTTTTTCTCTTCAAGGCATTTTATCAGGGCGCTTATTTTGTCGGCGGCTTTCACGAGGATGTGCAATTCTCTGTCGCCCTCGTCGGCGATGAGCAGGGGAGTGTAATCCTCCCTGAAATCCTCGGGCAGCATTGAGATAAGGCTCTCGGCTGCTTTTTGCTCGACGGTCTTGTATGCGTTCCGCACCTCTTCGTTGTAATACTTAACAGGCGTCGGCATATCGCCGGTCAGCGTTTCCGCAGCGTCGTGAAACAGGCCGAGCAGGGCGGCTTTCTCGCCGCTCAGCTCCTTGCCGAAGCGTTTGCGACCTATCTCGGCGAGGGCGTGCGCTATCACCGCCACCTCAAAGGAATGCTCCGTCAGATTCTCGCGGTGTTCGTTCCTCATCAGCGCCCAGCGATTGATATATTTCATCCTTGATATCATTGCAAAAAAACCGTTATCCATGTCAGTTCCTCCGTAGTTTGTGCATAAATAATAACACATTATATTTGATTTTTCAATCATGAAAGGGCTTTTATGGCAAAAATATCGGTGTATGAATTCATAAAGGAGCTTGACTCGCATTTCGCAAGGGAGGATCTTGCGGGTGCGGGCGAATGTGTGCTCAAATGGCGTGAAAAGGCTCGTGAGATCGGCGATCGCAGCGGCGAGCTGAGTGTGCTCAACGAGATGATAGGCTACTACCGCCGCACGGGCGAGGAGCAGCCTGCGCTGAGCGCCGTCAGGGAGGCGTTTGACCTTATAGACGAGCTTGATATAGGCTCTGAGGTCACGGCGGCTACGATCTATCTCAACGGAGCCACCACCATGAAAGCGTTCGGCAGGAGCGCCGAGGCGATGCCCTATTATGAATTAACATATAAAATATACCGCTCCAAGCTGCCCGAGAGGGATCCTCTCTTTGCGGGATTATATAACAACATGGCGCTCGCTTTGCAGGATAACGGTGAATTCGGCGGCGCAATGGAGTGCTTCCGCCGCGCGATAGATATCACCTCGAGCCTGCCGAGGCAGGAGCTTGAGACTGCGATATCCTGCGTCAATCTCGCTCATTTACTTTACGATAAAGAGCCCGAGGATGCGGAGATAATGCCGCTGCTCGACAGAGCCTCGGCGATACTCAGGGATCCCGCCGTTTTCGGCTACGACAATTACGCCTTCACCTGCCGCAAATGCGCCCCGTCGTTCGGCTTTTTCGGGCTGTTTCTTGAGGAAAAATATCTTAACGAAAGGGCGGACGAGGTCTATGCAGGGTCTTGAGCTTGCCCGCCGATATTATGAGGAATTCGGCAGGGTGATGATAGCCGAGCGCTTCCCCGACTACGAGGGCAGGATAGCCGTCGGGCTTGCGGGCAGCGGCTCGGATTGCCTCGGCTTCGACGACGAGGTGTCCGCAGACCATGATTCGGGCGCGGGCTTTTGCCTGTGGCTGACGGATGATGATTATGAGAATATCGGCTTCCGCCTTGCGAGAGAGTATTCAAAGCTCCCCGCCGAATTCATGGGCGTGCCGAGGGGCAGGGCGAATTCCTACGGCAGCTCGCATTTCGGAGTGAAAAGCATAAGCGGGTTTTATATGCCGTTCACGGGTAGAGCCGGTGCGCCGGAGACGAATGCCGAGTGGCTGTATACCCCCGAATTTTCGCTTGCGGCGGCAGTCAGCGGCGAGGTGTTCAGAGACGATCTCGGCGAATTCACCGCCGTGCGTGAGCGGATAAAGGGCGGTATGCCCGAGGATGTGCGGCTCAAGAAAATTGCCGCAAGGGTGATAGCGGCGGCGCAGAGCGGGCAGTATAATTACCCGCGTTGCCTTGCCCACGGGGAGACGGGCGCAGCCGTGCTTGCGGCGGCCGAGTTCGTAAGGAACACCGCCTCGCTCATCTATCTTATCAACCGCCGATACGCTCCGTTCTATAAATGGCTGCTGCGGGGCATGAGGGGGCTTGAGCAGCTCTCGCATTTGGAGCACGAGCTGTCGTTCATCCTCACCGAGGGCAATTCTACGGAGCAGACAAGGGCAAAATCAGAGGCGATAGAGGGCGTGTGCGCCGAGCTTGCCGAGTATTTCAGAGCCTGCGGGCTGGCTTCGTCACGGGCGGATTTCCTCGAGCCTTACGCCTATGAAATACAAAACAATATCAAAGATCCCGAGCTTAGAAATATGCACATCATGGAGGGCTGAACATGGATTTTCTCATCGTAGTGGATATGCAGAATGATTTTATCGACGGTGCTCTCGGCACCCCCGAGGCTCTTGCTATAGTGCCCAAGGTCGCTGAGAAGATAAAGGGCTTCGACGGTAAGGTCATCTTCACCCGCGACACCCACGGCGAGGATTACCTCGACACGCAGGAGGGCAGGCTGCTGCCCGTCAGGCACTGCATCAAGGGCACCGACGGCTGGCAGATAAGAGCCGAGCTTGAAGCCCTCGGAGCGGAGGAAGTGATAGATAAGCCCGCCTTCGGCTCGCCGGAGCTTGCAATGCGGCTTAAAAATTATGACGAAACCGTCGAGCATATCGGCAGCGTGACCCTTGTCGGGCTCTGCACCGATATCTGCGTTATTTCGAATGCGATGCTCATCAAGGCGTTCATGCCCGAGGTCAGGGTGACTGTCGACGCCGCCTGCTGCGCCGGAGTAACGCCCGAGAGCCACAAAAGAGCGCTTGAGAGCATGAAAACCTGCCAGATAGGCATTGTCAACGATTAAGAGCCGAAATCCTTGATATAACTGAATTCCGGTGTGTGCCGCTGCCGAGAAAAAGGGGGCGGCGCACAATAAATCGTAAAAAAATAAAAAAAAATTAAAAAAACACTTGCAAAATGCGGAACATTATGTTAATATAATGAGCGTTCCGTGCGAACACCGATGGCCCGGTAGTTCAGCTGGTTAGAACGCTAGCCTGTCACGCTAGAGGTCGACGGTTCGAGCCCGTTCCGGGTCGCCATTTGCTGCTATGGCTCAGGTGGTAGAGCGCATCCTTGGTAAGGATGAGGTCGGCAGTTCAAGTCTGCCTAGCAGCTCCAAATAAAGTCTCATTTGTCAACAGACAGGTGAGACTTTTTTTGATAGCTAATCTATTCGGAGGTGAGCGCCGTGCAGCTCAAGGTGATAGCGAGGATACGCAGCGATTTTTCGTCGAAATTCGGCATACCGAGGCAGAGCGGCCTTGTCGATGAGCTGGAGGCGGCGGTCGTGTTTGAGCCGGGCTTCCGTGAGCCGGAGGCGCTGCGGGGGATAGAGGGCTATTCGCACCTGTGGCTGATATGGCAGTTCTCCGAGTGCGCCGATAAGGGCTGGTCACCCACCGTGCGCCCGCCGAGGCTCGGCGGCAATGTGAGAATGGGCGTTTTTGCGAGCCGCTCGCCGTTCAGGCCGAATCCAATTGGGCTTTCCTGCGTTCGGCTGCTCGGGGTTGAGCACACCGAGAGCGAGGGCTGCATTCTGCGTGTGGCGGGCGCAGACCTGCTGGACGGCACGCCGATATACGATATCAAGCCGTATCTGCCCTATGTCGATGCCCACCCTGAGGCAAGCGGAGGCTTTGCCCTGCAACAAAAAGAGGGCACGCTGAGTGTGGATTTCCCGCCCGAGCTGCTTTCACGCCTGCCGGAGTGCAAGAGGGCGGCTGCCGTTGCGGTGCTCGCCCAGGACCCGCGGCCCGCCTATCAGGATGACCCCGACCGCCTTTACGGGCTTGAATTTGCGGGCTTTGACATCCGCTTCACCGTCAGCGGCGGAACGCTGCAAGTGCGCCAAATCGAAAAAATCAAATGAATCAAGGCTGCCGCAGATCGTGGGAACGAAAAGCGACAGCCTTTTTATTGCCGTGCCTGCAAGACGGAGGAGGTGTGACGCAGACGGGTTTTATATCAAAGTCGACAACCGTTTGGCATCGAAAATCATGATTCCCGATCGTTGGACGGCGTTGCAATCGCAGGCAGATTCTCCCACTCGCCGGCCATATTGTTTTTGACTTTCAGGTCGCTGAGACCGCTGATATCATCTGTGAGATTTATATTTTGCCGAAGCTCTCTCAGCCCATATTGGTATCCGTGAATCACATATTCGTTTTCGACGTTAAAATCAGGATTTCTGAACATATATGCAAGGTATATTTTTCCCGCTTCAAGCTCAATATCGCCTTCCGGCTTGTGCTTCACATAAAGTGTGTCTGTATTTCCGATGTCAAGGCCCGCTTTTTCTCTCAAGGCTTGCAGCTTCGCGGGGTCGCAGTCGCCTTTGATCCATTCGTTATACGGAAGAGTGCCGCCCTCCCTGACAAAGTTGATGCTTTGGGTGCCGAAGCTGCCCTTTAATTCTTTAAGCACAGTTGCTTTGCCATATAAATACGGTTTGCTGACATATTCGCCGGTTCGTTTGTTTAAGTTGCTTGTGCCGTCAACAGAATCTATCCTTATCAATGCGATATGTTCGCTTACCGAGGCAAGAACATCGCTGTCGGAGATATTATACAGACAGTCTGCAGGAGAAGATACGGTTATCACATTCGTCTCTTCTTCGGCGGATGCCGTTGTATCGGCGCTTTGAAGCTGTGATGTTAGCGGAGGATCGCTTTTTCTGCCGCAGCCCGAAAACGCAACGGCGCAAATTAATATAATAACAGTTGGGAAAACTCTTGAAATGCGTATTCTTTTCATTTCGGCTCCTTCTTTCATTTATCGGCTATTATATAAACGAAGATGCAAGTCAAAACGTGACCGTATTTATGAAAAAACTTATTTTTCACAAATAAAATGAACCTAAAACGCATTTTCGTGTCTTTATCTATGGAGGGTTTCTTAAAGGCCCTCTGAAACCGCCAAGGTGATCGAAAGAGTAACGGTACTATGGACTTTTCTCACGGCGGCGGTTAAACCAAGCCCGCAGCAAGCGTCAGGCTCGCTGCGGGCATTTTTTAATATACGCAGTTTATCGGGCTGCCGCTGAGATAGGCTTCGACGTTGCGGCGGCAGATATCCATCAGCCGCGCCCTTGTCTCATAGCCCGCCCATGCGATGTGGGGCGTTATCAGGCAGTTGCGTGCGCCGAGCAGGGGGTTATCCGCCTTCGGCGGCTCGGCCGAGAGCACGTCAAGCCCCGCGCCCGCCAGCCTGCCGCTGTTCAGAGCGTCGGCGAGCGCCTGCTCGTCTATGACCTGCCCCCTCGAGGTGTTGATGAGCACGGCGGAGCTCTTCATTTTTGAGATGAATTCGGCGTTCACCATGCCCTCGGTTTGCGGGGTGAGCGGGCAATGCAGGGTGACGAAGTCGCTTTCGGCGAGCAGCTCGTCGGTCGTGACGAATTCCACGCCGTCAAACGGGGCGGGGTGGTTGGTGTGAGCGAGCACTTTCATGCCGAACGCACTGGCAATGACGGCGACTGCCTTGCCTATCTTGCCGAAGCCGATTATGCCGAGAGTTTTGCCGTCAAGCTCGGCGAGAGGGGATTTTTGATAGCAGAAATATTTGCAATTGCTCCATTCGCCGCTCATCACCGAGTCGCTGTGAAGCGCCACATGATTTGTGTGCTCAAGTATCAGCGCAAAGGTGAGCTGAGCCACCGCCGAGGTGCTGTAGGTGGGGATGTTGCAAACGGGTATGCCCTTCTCTTTGCAATACTCCCAATCGACCACGTTGTAGCCCGTGCTCAGCAGGCCGATGTAGCGCAGCTCGGGCAGCTTTTCGAGCGTTTCGCGGCGCAGGGGAGTTTTGTTTGTTATGATTATCTCGCAGCCCGCCGACCTCTCGGCGATAAGCTCGTCGGGGGTGCAGTCATATATTGAGGTCTCGCCGAGGGCTTCGAGCCAATCCCATGAGAGATCGCCCGGGTTTTCGGTGTATCCGTCGAGAACGGTTATTTTCATCTTGATTACCTCCGGTAAAAGAGAGATTATTTTGAAATATTATAGCACATGTCAAGGAAAAATAAATATGATTTTCAATTATTTCAAAAAAAATCAAAATTGATATTGACCCGCCGCCGTTTATAATATAAAATATAATAATGTCTAAGTGCGTATATGTGATCTTTTAGAATACCTCCGTCTGCGGCGCATATTCACCCGCCGCGGCGATATAAGTTTTGAATTGCGGTGATTTTTCAGTTGGAAAAAAGAAGAAAGCAAAAAAAGATCCTGCTCTTTGTGGGTCTTATATTGGTTGCGCTCTCGTTTGCCGTGGGTGTGCTGCTTGCTTCGCGCAGATTTGAGGAGCTGTGGCATTGGTACGACGTTGCCAAGGAGCAGCTCGATGAGATAGAGGATATGATAGCCTCGCTCGATAAGGCCTGGCAGTTTATCGGTGCGGTGCTGCTGCTCTTCCTGATAAAGTCGTTTATCCCGATTTACCCGACCTCCACGGTCTGCTTCCTGACGGGCGTCGTGCTGCCGATGTATCTTGCGATACCGGTCAACATCCTCGGCTTCTCGCTACTGCTGACCGTGCGGTATTTCTGGGGCAGGCGGTTCGGCGCGGGCAACGCGTGGCGAATGATATGCAAGACGGATACGCTAAAGAAGCTCATCCAGCAGGACGGCAAGGGCAACCCCGCGCTGCTTATATTGCTGCGCCTGCTGCCGTGTATGCCTATAAACACATTCTCCAATATCTACGGCTCGTTTGATTTCGGCTATCGGAAGTTTATGCTTCTGTCAATAATCGGCTTCATGCCGAGGCTGCTCTCGTTCACGTTTGTGGGTCGCAACGTCTTTGATCCGCTCTCGCCGGGCTTCCTCGTGCCGCTGATGCTGATATTCTTCCTCTCGGGCATCTCCTGCCTCTCGGTCAACGGGGTGTGGGTGAGCGTCGAGAAGATAGTTGCTTATGCCCGTGAGCATGAGAAGAAAAAGAAAGCGAAAGCTCAAAATAAAGGAAAGGAAGCGTGTGGCGATGGTAACGACATCCACTCTTAAAGAGAAGCTCTGCGGCAGCGAATATGACGCAGCGCTCGCAAGAATATATAAGCCGGAGGATATAGCCGCTCAGAAGCAGAGATATATCCGTGTGGCGGAGGCGTTTGAGGGTCTCTTCGGCTCGGGCAGGCAGGTCGGCGTTTTCAGCGCCCCCGGCAGGACCGAGGTCGGCGGCAATCACACCGACCACAATCACGGCAAGGTGCTCGCGGCGGGAGTCAATCTCGACGCCGTGGCGGTCGCGTCAAGGAATGACGAGGGCATAGTCAGAGTCAAATCCGAGGGCTACGACATGGACGTTGTCGATCTCGGCGACCTCGGCGTTATGCCCAGGGAGAGGGGCAGATCCGTCTCGCTTGTCAGGGGAGTTTGCGCCGCTTTCAAAAACAGAGGCTATCAGGTAGGCGGCTTCGACGCGGCTACCGCTTCGGACGTCCTCTCCGGCTCGGGTCTTTCGTCCTCGGCGGCGTTTGAAGTGCTGCTCGGCACGATGCTCAATTATCTCTATAACGACGGCAAAGTCAGCGCCGTTGAGATAGCGCAGATAGCGCAGTTCGCCGAGAATGAGTATTTCGGCAAGCCCTGCGGCCTGATGGATCAGATGGCCTGCTCCGTCGGCGGCTTCGTTGAGATAGATTTCAACGACCCCGCTCAGCCCATAATCAAAAAGGTCGATTTTGACTTCGCTGCCTGCAACCATGCGCTTTGCATCGTCGACACAGGCGGGGATCATGCGGGTCTGACCGCCGAATATGCAGCGGTTCGCAGCGAGATGGAGAGCGTGGCGGCCGAATTTGGCAAGAGCGTGCTCCGCGACGTTGACAGGGACGAATTTGAGAAGAATATCCCCGTTATCCGCAGCTCGGTCGGCGACAGAGCCGTGCTCAGAGCGATTCACTTCTATAATGAAAACGACAGAGTCGATAAGCAGGCTCAGGCGCTTGCGGCGGGAGATTTTGAGGCGTTTAAGGCGCTCGTTATCGAGAGCGGTTATTCATCCTATATGTATAATCAGAATGTTTTCACCTGCAAGGATCCAGCTTCTCAGCCCGTCAGCCTTGCGCTCGCAATGTGCAGTGATATACTGAAGGGCAAGGGCGCTTACAGAGTCCACGGCGGCGGCTTCGCAGGCACCATTCAGGCGTTTGTGCCCGCCGACGCACTCGATGAATTCAAGTCAAAGATCTGCGCCGTGTTCGGCGAGAGATCCTGCTATGTGCTCAATATCCGTCCCGAGGGCGGAGTTCAACTTGTTTGATGCAGGGGGAATAGATTAATGGAAAACTACAGCGAAGTAAGAGCCATTCTTGAGAGGCTCTGCGGCGCAAAGGGCGTTTCGGGCGCTGAGGACGGTGCGGCGAATGCTGCGGCCGAGATGCTCGCCGAATATATGCCCGTTCACAGGAGCGCGCTCGGCAGCGTCTGCGGCTCTCTTGAGGGCAGCGGAGCTCATATCCTGCTCGACGCTCATATAGATCAGATAGGTCTTGTCGTGACGGCGATAGACGACGACGGCTTCCTCAAGGTAGCCAAATGCGGCGGCGCGGATATCCGTGTGCTTGCCGCGGCGGAGGTCACCGTCCACGGCAAAAAGGATATTCACGGCGTTATCACCTCGACCCCGCCTCACCTTGCATCGGCCTCCGACGAGGGCAAGGCAAAGGCGTTTGACGAGATAGCGATAGATATCGGCATGAAGAAGGAAGCGGCGCTCGAACTTGTTTCGCCCGGCGACAGAGTGACCTTTGACGGCAGATTTCTCTCAATGCTCGGCAGCAGGGTCAGCTCGCCGTCGATAGACGACAGAGCGGGCGTGGCGGCGATACTGCGTTGCCTTGAGCTGCTGCGGGGCAGGGAGCATTCCTGCCGCTTGAGCGTGCTTTTCTCCGTTCAGGAGGAGACGGGCGGCAGCGGCGCTCAGACCGGTGCGTTTGAGGCGGCCCCCGAGCAGGCTATTGCGACCGACGTCAGCTTCGGTTCGGCTCCCGACGTGAGCAGCGAGAAATACGCTTCTCTCGGTAAGGGCACAATGATAGGTTACGCCCCCTCGCTTGACCGCAAGATGAGCGTAAGGCTTGCGGCTATAGCCAAGGAAAAGGGCATTGCCTCCCAGCCCGAGGTCATGGGCGGCAGGACGGGCACGAACTGCGACGAGATACAGATATCGGGCAGCGGCGTGCGTACCGCGCTGCTCTCCATCCCCATAAGAAATATGCACACCGCAGCGGAGCTGTGCGACCTCGCCGATATCGAAGCGACCGCGAGGCTCATGGCGGAATATATTGCCGATGGAGGGAAAGCCGATGCTTGAGCTTATCAAAGAGCTTTGCGCCATCCCCGGGGTATCCGGGCGTGAGGACGCAGTCAGAGAATATATTATCGGCAAGATCGAGGGTCACGCCGAATATCATGTCGACGCCCTCGGCAACCTGATAGTCTTTAAGAAGGGCAAAAAGCCCGCAAATCATAAGGTGATGCTCGACGCTCACATGGATGAGGTCGGCTTCATCATCACCGGCATCACCCCCGAGGGATTCCTGCGCTTCACCAAGGTCGGCGGCATTGACACCCGCGTGGCTCTCGGCAGAGCGGTCAAGGTGGGCGAGCACGGTATAAGCGGCGTGCTGGGCGTTAAGCCGATACACCTGCTTGACAAAAAGGAAGAGGCCGATATGCCCAAGGACGACGATCTCTATATCGACATCGGCGCCGAGAGCAGGGAAGAGGTCGAGAAATATGTTTCGCTCGGTGACAGCGCATGGTTCGACTCCGCCGAATTCGAGATGGGCGACGGCTTTATCAAGTCCAAGGCTCTCGACGACCGCGTCGGCTGCGCCGCTCTTATTGAGATGATAAGAGGCGAGCTTGAATACGACGCATGGTTCTCGTTCAGCGTTCAGGAGGAAATAGGCCTCAGGGGCGCGGGAGTGGCGGCGTTCGGCATCGCTCCCGAGTATGCGATAGTTGTCGAGACCACTACCGCGGCCGATATTTCGGGCGTTAAGGGCGAAAAGAGAGTGTGCGTATGCGGCGAGGGCGGCGCTGTGTCGTTTATGGACAGATCCACCCTTTACAGCAGAGAGCTTTATAATAAGGCATTTGAGGTCGCCGACAAATACGGCATACCCTGCCAGACCAAGACCCTTGTGGCGGGCGGCAACGATGCCGGCGCTATCCACAAGAGCCGCGGCGGCGTTAAGGTGCTCACGGTCTCCGTGCCGTGCAGATATCTGCATTCGCCGAGCTGCGTTATCAAGTATTCCGACGCCGAAAACAGCCTGAAGCTGATAAAGGCGCTTGCGGCGGAGCTTGCGAAATGATAAAGCTCTGCGAAAATGCCGCCGAGCTTGAATTCCTGCCCGCAGACCCGTTTGCGGCGAGGATAACGGCGCTCTTTGACACCTACGGGGCGTGCTGCGGCTTCGCTCTGTTTTGGGTGCAGAGTGTGGACGGCGTTCCGAGTGCGGCCATGAGCCGTGTTGACGGCTGTATGACCCTATGCTGCCGTGAGAATGCCGATATTGACGAGATCGCCGAATTCATCGGCTTCTGCGGCTGCTCCGACCTGCTCTGCGAGCGCGAAATAATGGAGGCTCTCGGCATTGAGCCGCAGAGTTCGTCGCTTATAATGCGCTTTGAGGGGCTTTGTGATCCTGCCGAAGCGCCGACGGGAGGAGAAATTCCCGATATGCGGCGCGTCCACGCCCTACTGCTCGATTGCGGCTTTGAGGTGGGCGATTCTAATTCCTTTGCCGCCGATGTCTGCGCCCGCCTTAATAAGGGCACGGCTCGGCTCGTGACCGCCGAGGACGGCGGAGAGCTTTGTGCCTGCGCTTTTGCCCTGTTTATCGGGCACGGCAGCACCCTGCTCGGTGCGGTCGCCACCGACCCGCGGGCGAGGGGCAGGGGATGCGCTTCACGGCTTGTTAAGGCGCTTGCGGCGGAGCAAAACGGAAGAGCGGCTTTCGTCTTTTGCCGCAGCGACGGCTTGGAGAAATTCTACAAGAAATGCGGGTTTTGCCGCATAGGCAAATGGGCTGCGGCCCGCCTGCACGATTGAAGGGAGAAGATATATGTCACCGCTGTGTTACATTCTTGCGGCGCTCACGATTGCTTTTGCCGTGAGCTGCGTTATGCTTCGCAGAAAGAATCGCTCGTTTGAGGGAATGCTTTGCAAATTCATGGCGAGCTTCGGCTTTATCTCGATCGCCATCATAGGATATTGCACACGCCCGCACAATACATATTATTTCTGCATCGTCTGCTTTGCGCTGATGTTCGGCTTCTGCGGCGACGTGCTGCTCGGCATCAAGGAGGTCGCGCCGCAATTCAAGAGCCGCCTCGTGGTGCTCGGTATGGTCTACTTCCTCGTCGGCCATATATTCTATCTGTGCGCCTTTATTCACACTGCGGGCTTCAATATTATACCGCTGCTGACGGGTGTTGCGGGCGCGATATTCGCCTTTGTGATGATAAAGGTAATCAAGATGAAAGCCGACGGCAAGATGAGGATTATTATGTCCGTTTATTACGGCGCTCTCATCTATCAGGCGGCGGCTGCGGGCTATCTTGCTTTCACCAAGCCTGTCCCCGCGTTCATCGCCGCGTTCATCGGCGCGGTGCTCTTTGTGTTCAGCGACTCCTTCCTCTCATTCCTATACTTCACTCCCGTCAAGAGGAAGAATGTGTGGGTCACGCTCGAGCTCTCCACCTACTACCCGGCGCAGATACTTCTCGCCATGTCGGTGGCGTTGATGAGCAAATAATATAATGTATATATAATAAGACCGGGCAGTTTCTCAGTTGAAGCTGCCCGGTTATTTCTATGCTTATTTTCTTGATTTTGCCGCTTTCTTTTCGGCTATGCGGCGCTCCTTGTCGAGCTTTCTCTCAAGAGCTTCCTTCTCGGCCTGCGCTTTGGCTGCCGCGTCCTCGGCGGCGACTCTCTCTGTCGCAGCCTCGTAAAGCTCCTCAATCTCAACAAATCTGCCGTAGTTCTCGCTCTGCTTTATGAGCTTTTGAGCGTCGGCATAGGGCTTGATGGCGTGGTTATACTTGGTGTTGTCTCTCGTAGCCTGCTTTATCTTGCCCTTGATAGCGTAGCCCTCGTTGGTCAGCGCCTTTATCTCGTTTTTCATTGCTGCGATCTGAGCGCTGTCCTTGGAGGCCTTGGCGGAGTCGAGCCTTGCATATGCCGCCTGCTTTGCTTCGTCGTTCTTATTCTCCTCCTCAAAGAGGGTCTCAAAGATATCGGCGTTAAACTCGGGCATAGTGCCGTTGTAGTGCTTGACGACCGTCTTCTTGCTCTTCAGAGACTGCTTTGCGAACTCGATGCAGTATTTGCGGATAGCCTTCTCGGCCTCGTTGCCTGCGGGCATGGCCTTTGCCTCGGCTACCATTGACTTGTCGGCCTCGAGAATGCCCTTAACGCCTGCCGCCACGGTCTTGCGGGCGTGGGCGAGTTTAAAGGTGAATTCCTCGCTTGAGAATTTATCGTACTCAGCCAGTACCATCTTGGCAATGGTGATGTTTTCGTTCGCTTCTCTTGCGGCTCTGCGCTCCTTGCGCTTGAGTGAGGAGTCAACGGCTACAGACTCTTTGCCGCTGTCGGCCATTGCGGCGCGAAGCACATCAACGCCCTCGATAAGCTCTCTGTCCTTGAGAGCGTCGTTGCCGAAGTCCTCAAACATGGCTCTTATCTTGAGTATGTTGACCATTGCTCTCTGCTTAGTCTCGGAGAGGTCGTAGAAGAAATAGGGGAGAACATTCAGCGTTGCGCCGATGACGGAGAGGAATATCAGCAGGTGGATGAGCGAATACAGCGTATCGGGTTGATACTTGAGGATATCATAGGCGTTGGCGTAGCCGTTATGCTCGTTGATGCCGAATCTGTCGAATATCAGCGGAATAACGGTGCTCGTAGCCATTGTGATGAAGCTGGTTATCAGGTTTATAGCGCTGAACATACCGTCGATCCTCTCGCCGGTCATATACTGCTGATAATCTCTGATATCGGCATTGATTGCGGGGGTAAGGATGTGGGCAAACGAGCCCATAAGGGCGTTCATCCACAGGCAGACAAGCACGAGCCATATCGACCTGATGCCGACGGACGGGAACATAAGAGCGATAAAGAGGATATTAAACAGATTAGTGACCACCAGCACTGCCTTCTTGCCCCAGCGGCGTATCGCAAACGGCGCCGCAAGCATACCCCAGAGCGAGGCGTTGCCGTAGATAATCGTTATCAGAGAATACTGGCCGTCCGTGCACAGCTTGCCGTAGTTGTAGAGCCAGCCGAGGATGTAGGACTGAGAATTCTCGAGGAAGCCTATCCAGCCCGCAAGGGAGATTATCCAGAAGTATTTGTTCTTTGCGACAGCCTTTATAGCCTCAAAGAAGCCGATCTGTATAACGTGGGTCTTGGCCTGGATTATCTTCTCCTTGGTGTTGGCAAATACCACGATGCTCAGCGCAATACCGATGACCGATATGATGGGGAACATGACCTTGTAAATGCGGACATCATACATATCGCCTGTGTTCAGCAGCTTCGACATAAGGGGAAGCAGGGGGTTGAGCACGGTGGGGGCGAGCGAATAGGTTATCGATTTGACGGACGAAACGTCGGCTCTCTCCTGAGTGTTGGGTGAGAGCAGGAAAACAAGGTTCTCATACGCTTCGTAGAAGAAGTTGTAGACAAAGTTCAGAGCGAGGCTGTAGACGGTGGTGATGATATAAACGGCGGCCTTCGACATGCTCTGATAGGGTGTGAAGAGCATTGCGAGCATGATAACGACCGAGGGGATGCCCATGCCGAGTATCCACGGCCTGTATTTGCCCGCTTTGAGCCGCATATTGTCTATCATATGCGCCCTCAGGGCGGTGAAAGGTATGCCCGCTATGGTGCAGATATAATAGATGATGAGCAGGTATTTCGGCGGGATACCGGTCAGATTCGTCATAACGACGTTCGTGCCGCTGATTATCATCGTATACGACATATAGATTATGCAGTATACGCCGATTCCGCCGAAGCTGTAAGCCGCTATCTCCTTGAAAGGCATATATCTGCCCTTGAGCGGCGTTCTCCAATAAACCTTAGCGTCGGAGAGCAGGTTTTTAGCCTTGTCGAGAAATTCCATGGTGATATCCTTTCTTGTCGGGTTTTATTAAAAGTCTGCCGAACCGGTGGTTCTGGGGAACGGGAGCACGTCTCTGATGTTTGAGATGCCGGTGAGATACATCACAAGGCGCTCAAAGCCGAGGCCGTAGCCGCTGTGCTTGACACCGCCGTAACGGCGCAGGTCAAGATACCAGTCGTAGTCCTTGGGGTCAAGGCCGAGCTCGTTGATCCTCGCCTCAAGCACGTCAAGGCGCTCCTCACGCTGGCTGCCGCCGATTATCTCGCCGATGCCCATTACGAGGCAATCGCAGGCCGCGACGGTCTTGCCGTCGTCGTTCAGGCGCATATAGAACGCCTTTATCTCCTTGGGATAGTCGGTGACGAATACGGGCTTCTTGAATATCTTCTCGGTCAGGAAGCGCTCGTGCTCGGTCTGCAGGTCGCAGCCCCAGCTTACTTTGTATTCAAACTCGTCGTTGTGCTCCTCGAGCATTTTGACAGCGTCGGTGTAGGTCACTCTGCCGAAGTCGGAATTCGCAACGGCGGTAAGGCGCTCTATAAGCTCCTTGTCAACAAACTTGTTGAGGAACTCAAGCTCCTGCTTGCAGTGCTCGAGCACATAGCTGATAACATATTTGATCATAGCCTCGGCGACGTCCATGTTGTCGCTCAGCTCCGCAAAAGCCATCTCGGGCTCGATCATCCAAAATTCCGCCGCGTGGCGCTGAGTGTATGAGCGCTCGGCTCTGAAGGTGGGGCCGAAGGTATAGACCTTACCGAATGCAAGAGCCATCGTCTCCGCCTGTAGCTGACCCGAAACGGTCAGGTATGCGGGCTTCTGGAAGAAATCCTCGCTGTAGTCAACGCTGCCGTCCTCGTTCTTCGGCACGTTTGCAAGGTCAAAGGTGGTGACCTTGAACATTTCGCCCGCGCCCTCGCAGTCGCTGCACGAGATCAGGGGAGTGTGAGCGTAGACAAAGCCGCGGTCAATGAAGAATTTGTGTATCGCATAGGCGGCCTCGGAGCGAATTCTGAAAACTGCGTTGAAGGTATTCGTCCTCGGTCTGAGGTGAGCGATGGTTCTGAGGTATTCGAGAGAATGTCTCTTCTTCTGGAGCGGGTAATCGGGGGTGGAGAAGCCCTCGACGGATATCTCGTCGGCGTTTATCTCAAACGGCTGGTTGGCGTTCGGGGTGAGGATGAGCTTGCCCGTGACTTTGATCGCCGAGCCGACGTTGAGCTTCGCAATATCCTTGTAGTTTGCGAGCTTTGCGGCCTCAAAGACTATCTGCACGCCCTTGAAGCAGCTGCCGTCGTTGATCTCGATGAAGCCGATGGCTTTCGAGTCCCTGAGGGTTCTGACCCAGCCGCAGACGGTGACGCTCTGATCGGCGTAAGAATCCGCGCCGTCAAACAGCTTTTTGATTTCGATTCTTTCCATATTTTATTACCTCCAATAATTGAAAACAAGTTTATACGGCGAGCCTTGCGATATTCTTATCGACTGTTGCGCTGCCGATGCCGGCGACATTCTCCAGCTCCCGCACGGAGCGGAATCGCCCGTTTTTGCTGCGATATTCAATAATGGCTTTCGCTCTCTCTTCACCGATACCGTCAAGGGTCATCAGCTCGTCAAGCCCCGCCGTGTTGATATTCACCGTGCCCGTCTCCGTTTTTGGCGCAGCCGTCGCCGCTTTTTCGGTCGCGGGGGCAAGAGTCGCCTCGAGCGGCGCGTATTTCGGCGAATCAAGCACGCCGTAGAGCATTAATACGGCTGAAATGACAAGGGCGGCAAAGATGAGCAGCAGCTCGTGCTTTTTCTCACTCACGGCTTAGAAATTCGAGCCGTTCCAGCCCCAGTGCTCGGCTTCTTCATATTTGATATAGATGTTTGAGCTGTCAATGCCGAGAGTTTCGCTGATTATCTCGGAAATTGCGGCGGTGAGGCGGTCATATGCCGCGTCGGACGCGCCGCCGAAGAGGCTGACCTCAACATAGGCGTAGTCGGCGGAATTATCGCCCTTGAAGTACATGGACATATTGTCCTCAAACGCGAGCATGAGCCATGCTTCGCTCTTGCCGGGGATAAGCGCGATCGCGTTGCCGAGCTTTGACTTGAGGATGTCCCTCTGACCCGGATTTATGCTTTTGCTGACGGTTGTTCTGATGTAAGGCATTATTTTTCCTCCTTGCGGTTAATTGACTCTTAAGAAGCTGCGGGCGTCCACTACCACGCCTCTGGTGGAGTAGCTCTCGTCCGTGTAATTGACATATATCATAGCGCCCGTGTCGTATTCGGTGCAGAATACGCCGTCCGCGACCTCGTAATGGTCGGTCATCCTTGCGTCACGCAGGTCGTTGAGCGCTTCGTTTGCTTTTGAATAGAATTCGGCAGCCTCGTTTATCGTGTTGTCGTAGTAGAATTTATCTTTGCCGTCCTTTTTCAGCGGCTCATAGTTCCACTCGAAATGGGGGCAGGCGCCGTATTCAACGCTTCTGAGCAGCGTTTCTTCAAGATTTGTCTCGGTGTTGATCGGCTCGCCCGCGTAATCGACTATGCCGTGGAGCACCAGCGGCACAAACGGGACGGAGACATAGGCTCCGCTGCCCGCGACCGAGGGGGTAAGGGGCATATCAACGATAACGTCGATATTTTTAAGCATATAGAAGTTGCCGTTGACCGTCATTGAGGAGTTGCCCGTTGACAGCGGGGATATGGCGGAGCTTATCGCGTTCGCTGCGTCCGCCCGCAGCAGGCCGCCGTCCGAGAAGTCGGAGTAGAGCAGCTTACCCGCGTCGTTGAAGCAGAAGCCTGTGAAGCTGTTGTATCTCGTGTCGGTCAGCACGGAGGATACGGTCTTGGCGAGCTTGCCGACCTTGGCGAGAGTGCGCTCGGCGGAGGTTTTGCCCGTCGCCTCGGCGAGGGCGTTGTCGGGGGTCACGGTGCTGCCGTCCTTTTTGATATTGACCGAGCCGCCGCCCGAGAAGCCGGTTGAGGAGCTGAGAATGTCAATATCGAGGAACAGCGACATCTTTTGAGATGAAATATACTGATACAGCTCGTCGAGCTTATCTGAGCCGCCCAAACGCCTGAGCAGCGAGGAATGGGTGATATCCTCGGAATCCGTGCCGCCGCTGAATATGCCCGTGTAGCGCACAAAGACATTGTTGATGCCCTTGTTTTTCATCCTGACAAGCATATCCTGCGCCTGCTCGAAGGTGGTGAGGGCGGAGAGACGGCTGAACGGGCCGAAGGAGCGGCGAACAGCGCCGGTAAGAGTTAAACAAAACGGCAGATAATCGCCGACCTGGACCGTCTTGGTCGAGAGCACCGAATTCCTGATGAGCTGCTCTCTGCAAGCGGAGGCAAGGCCCGCGTATGTGGCGTTCTGACCCGTTAAGAAGCGGTAGCAGAGCGAAAGCTCGTCAACGCTCGCGGTGTTTGAGATATAAAGGGTCTCGTCCTCATATTTGACGGGCGTTATATTGAAGCTCGGGTAGACCCTGTTGTATTCGCTTATGTTGGTCGCCTTGTCGGCGTGGACGGTCGCCACGGCGTCGCCCTTTTGAATGAGCGAAACGAACGCCGAGCCGCCGTGCTTGATGCCGAAAGCGGGGATTATCGCGGGTGTCGCTTCGTCGCTGCCGCAAAGCGAGGGGTCGCTGCCGTAAACGTCAAATGAAAGCGACTCGAACGATTCATCATATATCGAGGTGCGGATTATTGCTCCGCTGCCGTCGGGCACGAGCAGATAATCGTCCTCCTGCGTGTCGTTGTATGCGCCGAAGTAGTTCAGCAGCTCCATGCTCTCGATGCAGGCGTCGGGGTTGCCTGTGATATTCTTGTATGTGCAGCCGACTATCATGCTGCCGTCCTCAAGCGTGACGGTCATTCTGAGCGAGAAGCCGATATCGGTTTTGTCGTATTTCTGCTTTGCCGCCGTCTTTTCGTCGGGGAAGATGTCATATGTGAATACCGCGCCGTTGTCGGTCAGAGTGTATGAAGCCTTGCCGTAGGCGAGGGAATTATCCTGAGTATTCAGCTCGTATGAATCCGTGCCGCCCGTGACCTTTATCGAAGCCATGCTCGCCTTGCTCAGCAGCTCCTCGCCGGAGTAGATATTCTCGAGCAGCGGCAGCACGCTCCAATACTGCTTCTTGGTCGTCTCATAGATGCAGAAGGTCTTGGTGGCGTCGTCGATATACATCTCGATAAGCCCCGATGAAGCCGCCTTCGCCGTGAATGACGTGCGCTTCTCGGAGTAGTGCAGAGCCGAGGGATTCTTTGACTCGGCGGATATCGTGTTTCTGCTTGCGACGGATTTCACCGTGCGAACGCCGACCTCGCCGCTGTGTGAGCAGGAGCAGAGCAGGCAGAGCGCAAGCGCCGAGGCGGCAATGCGCGCAAATATGGATTTCTTATTTTTCAGCATAATAACTTGAGTCCTTTGGAACTTCGAGCGTGAATACAACGCCGTTTTCTACGTTTTTCACGCCGTATTTGCAGTTGTGGTTGACCATGATGCTTTTGACTATCGAAAGCCCGAGGCCGAAGCGGTTCTCGCTCCTGCCATGAGCCTTATCGGCTCTGTAGAAGCTGTCCCACAGCTCGGGCAGGTCGGTGTCGGCGATATTTTCGCCTGTGTTGAATACGCTTATCTCGACGCATTCGCCCCTGTCGGCGCAGTTAAGCTCTATCCGCTTCTCGCCGGAGCAGTGCGAAACCGCGTTGGTGACGTAGTTGCGGACTGCTATCTCTATCTTCTCCTCCTGAGCGTAGCACACGAGCGGGGAGGGGACGTTGTTGACAACGGTTATCCCATTCTGCTCAAATTGCAGCGAGAGATGTGAGAGCACAGAGGCTATCTTTTGACCGAGGTCGAATTCAACGGGGTTAAACGGCTGCGACTTGCTCTCGAGCTTTGAAAGCTCAAGCAGCTCGACTACCAGCGAATTCATCTTTTGGCTCTCGTCGTTGATTATCTGGCAGTATTCTCTGATGACCTCGGGGTCGTCGCTTATCCCCTCGCAAAGCCCCTCGGCGTAGCCGGAGATTATCGCGATGGGAGTTTTCAGCTCGTGTGAAACATTGCTGATGAAGGATTTACGGGCGTTGTCAAGGGCGTGCCTGCGCTCGATATCCTTCTCGAGCTGCTCGTTTTTATCCTTGAGGTCGATAAGCGTTGCGTCAAGCGCCGTCGACAGGGTGTTGATGCTCCTGCCGAGCTCGCCTATCTCATCCTTGCCGTAGTCGTCGCATTTGCGCTCAAAATTCAGCGCCGCCATGTCCTTGGTTATGTCGTTCATCTCGACGAGCGGGTCGGTGAACCGCGTAACGATTATGAATATTATCACCGAGACGGCAAGCACGAGCGCAAAGGTCATCCCGAGATAGACGTTGACCGCCGAGGAGACTATGCTTTCGATATCGGCGACGGGGTAGTATATGTGCAGCAGCTCGCCTGTGTCAAGCACGCTGCTGTAGACGAAATAAGCGGCGTTTGTGGCGGGCTTTGACTTTATCTCAAAATTGTCGTATTTCCTGAATGAATATTTTGATTTGGCGTTCACCATGCTCGGATAATCCCCGGTCGAGCGTGTGGAGGAGGGGAAGTGGCTGCTGCTCTCGGGCGAGCTGCCGTTATCCGACACATAGGTCAGTATCCCGTCGGCGTCGGTCATCTCGAAGGACACGTTGTTGTTTATCGCTATCGAGTAGAGGTCAAAATAATAAGTGACCGAGCCGGGGAAGCATGAATTTATCCTCTCGCCCACGGAGCTTAACTGGCGATAGGTCCTTGAAGCGAAAACTCTGAAAAGCAGAGGAGAGCTGAACACCGTCACGAGCGCCATGAAGAGTATCATGACCGCGAGTATGGCGGCGAAGAGCTTTATCCTTATCCTGTGAAACTTTGTTCCCGATGATTTTTTCATAAATCTTACTCTTCAATCTTGTATCCGGCGCCGTAGACGGTCTTTAAGTGGGCGTCGCCCCATGCGCCGAGCTTTGTCCTGAGCCTTGCCACGTGGGAGTCCACCGTCCTGTGGTCGCCGTCGAAGTCGATGCCCCAGATATCGTCAAGCAGCTGATCTCTCGAATAAATGCGGTTGATATTGGAGGCGAGCTTCACGAGAATGTTGTATTCCTTTATCGTCAGGTCGAGCGAAGCGCCGCCGAGGGTGACGGTGTGGGCGGGCAGGTCGATCGTCAGGCCGTCCAGCCTAATGATATCGCCGCTCTCCGCTTTTTTGCCCTCCGAGCGCTTGAGCAGAGCCTGCACGCGCTTAACGAGCACGACGGGGCTGAACGGCTTCGTAACAAAGTCGTCCGCGCCGGACTCAAACGACATCAGCTCGTCGAATTCCTGGCTCCTTGCGGTGAGCATGAGAATAGGCACGTCGGCGGATTCCCTTATACGCTTGCAGACCTCCCAGCCGTCCGCGCCGGGCATCATGATATCGCATATCACGAGGTCGATGTCGCCGCATTCAAAGAATTTCTCTATGGCTTCGTTGCCGTCGGCGGCCTCGACAGTCTCAAATCCCGCGTTTTTGAGGAAATCGCATACAAGCCTGCGGATCCTCGCCTCATCGTCGGCTATAAGAATTTTTTTCATGCTTATCAACCCACTGTTTAAATATTAAATATAGCTAATAACGATTATACCATACCTTATATTATTAAATCAAGAGCAAAACGGAGAATTGAAGCGGCGGCGGGAGCAATTATTTGCCGAATTTCATAAAAAATTCCCACGCAGGCCGAAATTGTCGGTCAAATATTCAGAAAATATATTTTTTTAGTCAAAACTATTGTTTTAGTAACACAATTTAGTTATAATTAATCTCATATAAACTTGAGGCCGTTATGGCCGTCCGAAAGGTGTGGTTAAAATGCTCGGCAAATATGTCAGAGTAAGGGTCACAAACCCTATCCGCTCCGTAAACAGACAGTTCGGATTCATTTATCAGCTTAATTTCGGCGTTATCGAAGGCAAAAAGAGATATGACAGCGCCTCCTCCGGGGCATATATCATGGGCATCACCCACCCGGTGAGGACTTTTGACGGCAGAGTTATCGCCGCCATCAGGCGCAGCGACGGCAGCCCGACGGTCTATGTCGTTGCCCCCAAAAGCATGAGATTCATCTCCTATCAGATCGAGGACGCCGTGGCCTTTGCCGAAAAGGGCAGGGACTATAAGCTCGAGTGTCTCTACGAGCGTTCGTGCGGTGCGGTGGTTTATCGCAGGATCAATGACGAGATAAGATATCTGCTTATCAAAAACAGGCGCAGCACCCACTGGGGCTTCCCCAAGGGTCATGTTGAGAAGGGCGAGACCTTTGAGCAGACTGCGATGCGCGAGGTGCTCGAGGAGACGGGCATCCACATCCAGATCCTGCCGCAATTCGCCTCCAAATCGGAGTATACTATACAGGGCAAGGTCGAAAAGACCGTTACGATATACCTCGCCAAGACCCGCGACACACAGACTACGATACAGCGCGAGGAAATAGAGGACTATATCTGGCTGAATTTTGATAAAGCCATGGACACGCTCCGCTTCATAAATGACCGCAACATTCTCCAGAGTGCTCACGATTTCCTCGTTAAACAGCATATATGCTAAACTGCCGCTGAGGATCCCGGCGGAGATTGATCGGCGGTTACATAAGGAGTGATTTCAAATGACCGAAGCATTGGTAGACAGGATCGTTAACGTCTTTCAGGGCAATGTGCCTAAGGAGCTGATTATCTTCCTGATTTCCATGCTGCCCGTGCTTGAGCTGAGAGGCGGCATGATAGCCGCAAAGCTGCTCGGAGTTCCGCTGCTTAAAGCGTTTGTGATATGCTATATCGGCAATATCCTGCCGATACCGTTTATCCTGCTCTTTATCCGTAAGATCTTCCAATTCCTCAAGCGTTTCAGCGGCACAAGGAGGATAGTTGAGAAGCTCGAGGTGCGTTCGATGCGCCAAAGCGAAAAAGTTAAGCGCTGGCGCAATTGGGGTCTGCTGCTCTTTGTGGCAGTGCCGCTGCCGGGCACCGGCGGCTGGACGGGCGCGCTCATAGCCGCGCTGCTCGATATCCGTATCAAGACCTCGCTGCCCATCATTGCCCTCGGCGTGCTGATAGCGAACCTCATAATGACCGCCTTTTCGTATGGCCTGCTTGGCATATTCGTCAAGTGACAAACGAAAATCCAAGGCGGCAAACCCGATAGAGTAATAGTATCATGCAACGTCCGAAAGCTCCCTCTCGCAGGGAGCTTTTGCTTTTGTGTTACGGCTTTTGCTTCAACTGTCGGTTTCCTCTTGACAGAGTATTGATGCGCTGAACGCCAATATTCCGCACCTTAATGGCTCCGTCGAGCTCCATAAGCTGCGAGCAAAAAGGCTCCCTTGTGTAAAGGGAGGCGTGGGCAAGTGCAAATTTTCAGCGACAATGTAGGGGACGGCGTCCTCGACGTCCCGAGAGCTACACTACGATGTAGGTTTTACAACGGTAGGGGCGAACTGCGTTCGCCCGCAGAAATTTGCACAATGCTGCAACATTAAACTGTTGCTAACCACTCAGGCTCCCTCTTGAGGGAACTGTCCGTAGGGCTGAGGGAGTTTTTGCTGAGATTCAACCGAGAACCCCTCCGTCACGGCTAACGCCGCGCCACCTCCCCTAAATGGGAGGCGAGGGAAAGTGCAAATTTTCAGTGCATATTGTAGGGGACGGCGTCCTCGACGTCCCATGAAAACAGTTGCAAATGTAGAGTTATCACGGTAGGGGCGAACTGCGTTCGCCCGCCGAAAACGCACCGAGCTGACAGTTACTTCCGCCTTCTCCTTGAGGAGAAGGTGCCGAGTTTGCGAGGCGGATGAGGTGTGCCGTGGGCTGATTTGACTGAGGGTGTTGATTTGCCAAAACGTCGCCTGCCTTTTAAATAAAAATCTCCGAAGATTTTGAAAAAAATCTTGACATTTTGATTTTCTGTGTTATAATAGCCTACGTCGGGTAACGAACAGGTGCCCGCAATCGAATATCCGGGTGTGGCGCAGTTGGGAGCGCGCTTGACTGGGGGTCAAGAGGCCGTGAGTTCAAGTCTCGCCACTCGGACCATAAGTCCGCCGTAATTTTGATAGAATTACGGCGGACTTTTTGTCTTCTTGCTAAGTGCTTTATTAAATGATATAATGAGGGCAATAATTAATCACCAAACTTAAAGGAGTGAATAAATTGACCGAATATGAGAAATTCTGGGATGAAATGTCCAAAACGGAAGAAGTTGATTATGACGATGAAATGATAAATCGTCTTTTGAGGCTCAAGGCAATTCAAAGCCATTTATCAGGGGTTCATAAAATTTTGGATGTAGGAGCAGCAACAGGGGCTTATTCCATACCTTTGGCAAAATTGGGCTTTGATGTAGTACATTTGGATTTATCTGATGAAATGATTAAGGCGGCAAAAGATAAAGCGATAGGTTTAACAAACATTCAGTTTATTAAACACGATGCTTGTTGTCTGGACGTATTCGAGAATAATGAATTTGACCTTGTGTTATGTTTTGACGGGGCAATTTCATTCTCTGGAAGCAAGGCAGAAGATGTAATTGCTGAAATATGCAGAGTCGGAAAAAAGGTAATGCTTTCGGTTTCTAGTAAAAGTTGTATGACGGTCACATGGCTGAACTATAGTCTTAGTAAACTGCACTACATTCACCCGTCCGTAAAGGACATAATGGAAACAGGTCGATTTAACAAAGAGAACTACGACAATGCTGAGGAACTTACATCCATTGCTGAATTAAAAGCCTATGATATTGATGAATTAAGGGATGTTTTGAACAAAAACGGGATGAATGTTTTGGAATGTCGCAGCATTGGTAGTCTAACGCATCTGTATTTATTGCATCTTTATCGGCAGAATTCCGCTCAAGAAGTGCATAAGAAAATCAATGAAATCAGTACGGACAAGAAATTTCTTGAAATCTGCGATTATTACGACAAATATGTTATGCCAAACGGTATGGGCAGTTTCAGACGTGCGGGTATATTTGCGATAGCAGAAAAACCGTAAGCAAAAAGTTGGTTTACGAGTGTGTCCTCAATAATGTTTCACTTTAAATTGAGTACAAGTCTGTTTCATCACTCACAACAACCACACGCGGCTGTTATCTGTCGCAGCCAAAACAATGTGGGCTTTTTTGATGTTATATTTAGCTTTGAAAAAATGTAATTAGAAGAGGGATTAAATAATGGCGAGAGCAAGGTATCAGGTATTGGTTATTCCATATTGCATAGAGGACAGCAACGTACAATTCTGCTTGTTTCGAAGGAGCGATATGGACATTTGGCAATTCATAGCAGGCGGAGGAGAAGATGAGGATATCTCAATCATTGAGTCGGCAAAAAGAGAGGCCTTTGAAGAAGCCGGGATTTCTAAGACATGCAACTTTTTCAAGCTCGACACCTGCTGTAGTATACCATCCAACTGTTTTAAGAACGCAGAAGCAATATGGGGTAAAGAATGTTTCGTTATTCCGGAGTACACATTTGCAGTGAGGGTAGCAAGCACTTTTTTGCAACTATCTCATGAACATACAGAATATAAATGGCTGACTTATGCGGAAGCCCAAACTCTACTTCAATATGACAGCAATAAGACTGCTCTGTGGGAACTGAACCGGCGCATTGCGCTTGGAATGTTGAAATAGATAACTTCATTTTGCCACAATATTTAATGAGAAAATACCATTTCAAGACGGCACTGCACCCACTTAAACGATTTCTATCAGAATTAAGGTTCTTTGCCATCAATTGAAAAGCTCGTAATCGTTGGATTACGGGCTTTTTTCGTGCTTGTTTTCGATTTGGAAGCTCTTTATTTCTTATTCCTTTCGGCGTAGTCCTTTTCGATGCGGTCTTTCCAATTGTTCGAGAGTTTGGCGGAGCACCTGACGGACGTAACGGCGTCGCTGATGACATTGTAATTGAGCGCTGTGCCTTCGCTGTCACAGACATAATTCACGGCTCTGTCCGCGCCGATGCCGAAACGGACTGCCGTGGCCGCGGCGTCGATATTCGCACCGAGGAAGATGAATTCCCAGCCGTATTTCGTCTTTTGGCGCTCGATCATCTGCTTCACCTGCTCGTATGTGTAGCGGCGGCTGGCGTTTTCCATTCCGTCGGTAGTTATCACAAAGAGCGTGTGCTCCGGCACGTCCTCGGGTCTTGCGTATTTGTGGACATTTCCGATGTGGTGCACTGCGCCGCCGACCGCATCAAGCAGAGCGGTGCAGCCGCTCACGAAATAATCCCTGTCGGTCAGCGGCTCTATGCTGCGGATATCCGCTCTGTCGTGGATGACCTCGCTCGTATTGTTAAAAAGCACGGTGGATATCAGCGCCTCGCCGCTCTCTTTCCTCTGCTTCTCGATCATCGAGTTGAAGCCGCCTATCGTGTCGCTTTCAAGCCCCGCCATAGAGCCGCTCCTGTCAAGGATGAATACTATCTCTGTCAGATTCTTTTTCATTGTGTTTTCCTCCGTAAAATTAATGTGGCTGTTTGGTTTCTCAACCTTACAGCCACATTTTATCACGGTATGCAACTTGAATGGTCGCTTCGCAGGCGACAATTAATTACGCTCCTATCAGGCTCTGGTCAAATGCGAACAGCGCTTCGTTTATTTCAAATACGTTATAATTTCCGTGCTCGACGAAATACTCGATTATGATGTCGAATTTGTTTGAATGCGAGAGCGCAAAGCCTGCTTTCATCAGCATTTCCTTCATCTCGGCAAGCGGCAGCTCCAGCGCTAAGGCAAAGGCGATAGCCGTCGGCTTGCTCGGCTTATACAGCTTGTCCGAGCGTATTTTGGAGAAGAGCTTGCGGTCGATATTCGCTTTTTTATAGCATTCCGCGTCGGTCATGCCTTTCTCGTCTATTTTACGCAGCAGCATTTCCGAGAAGCTCTCGTCGATATCCTTGAGAGCGTCTTGCAGAGATATGGACGGGGCTGCCGTCGGCATCGTATAGCTGACGGCGCATTCCTCCGCTTCAATGTCACGTATGCGGCTTGAGCATTTGCAAATTTTTGCGGCGTAACGGTCGTCGATATAGGCGGATATGTCGTCAAAAAGCTCCTTGCCTATGCTGAACGAGGCTTTGTCAAACACCACGAGGTAAACCGTCATATCGTTGTCAAGCAGGAATTTATTTATCGTGTCAACGGCGATATTCAGCGCCTGATCCTTGGGGTAGCCGAAGGCACCCGAGGATATGAGCGGGAACGCGGCGGTCTCGCAGCCGTATTTTTTGGCGAGGGCGAGGGAAGAGTTGTAGCATGAAATGAGCTTCTCACGCTCGCCGTCATTGCCGCCGTGCCATACGGGGCCGACGGTGTGGATAATATATTTGCAGGGCAGAGCGTAGCCCTTTGTGATCTTGGCGCTGCCCGTTTCGCAGCCGCCGAGGGTCATGCACTTTGCAAGCAGGCCGGGGCCGGCGGCTTTGTGAATGCTGCCGTCAACTCCGCCGCCTCCGAGCAGCGATTTGTTCGCGGCGTTCACAATGGCGTCAACGTTCATTTTTGTTATGTCGTTCCTGACTATTTGCAATGGCATGGGTTCACCCGCTTTCGGTCAAATATGTCTGCTCATAAGGATATATTCATTCTCGCGGACAGGCGAGAATTTATTTTTGGTCCAGAATGCGAAGCTCTGAGGGTTGCCTTTGTCAACACCGAGACGTATCTCGACGTAACCGAGTGATTTGAGATAAGCGGCGGTGTCGGAGATTATGCCCGAGCCGATTCCCTTGCCCTGATATTTAACATCGGTCATAAAGAATCCGATGAAGGCAACGCCTGCCTCGTGATAATCGAGTATCAGATCCATCACGGCGACCAAAACCGCCCCGTCAAAGAAGCCTATGTAGTATTTATCGTCGTATCCCTTGCCCAGGGGCAGGGCGGCCATATCCTCAAGGATGCTCTCCCTCGTGACAAACGGCGGATGATAGCGGTAATATATGCTGTTGCCGCTGCTGAGGTCATATATCATCTCAACATCATCCTCGGTCAGCCTGCGGACGGCATATCGGGCGGAGAGCTTGCTTATATTCATGATTACATCCTCTTTTTATGTGATAATACATTATATCATAAAGCGAAAAATGTTGCAATATATAGAATTGAATCATGTCGTAGGATGAATAAAAGGGCTGCCGTGTGACCGACAGCCTTGAGAGCGTGTGCTTTATTTTGCGTCCCTCCAATCACATATGACGCGGGTCATGCGGCGGTCAATGTCAATGCGCGCTGCCTTGCACTCCTTGGGATATTTTTTCGCAGCGCTGAACGCCGGCTTGACAAACAGCGCCGAGCCGTTCTTGCACTTCCAATATGCGCCGTAAAAGCCGTCGCTTTCAGCGTCAAAGTGAATGTGTTTCATTTACAACACCTCTTTCAAAAGACGATTTTCACGATCTGCATTTTCATCATTCCGTCGCCGACTCTGGCGAGAAAACGGAAAAATCCGCTGACGGACGGGTCGCGAAGATCATTATAGCCAAGCATATAGCCGCGGCTGGTGACTTGCAAGCGGCTGTCCCACGGGGAAAGCTCCTTTTGTGCGTCCGAAACCGCAAAATATGCTCCGACATCCTTGATCTTCGCACTCTTGAGCCATGTCTTGGCGATCATCTTCACCGCCGTCCGATTCGCAGCGTCAAATACCAGTACGCCGCCGGGGAATGCCTTTGACATAGCCTGCACAAGCGACTTTACCTGCTCACGCAGGAAATAATAGAATACGCCTGCGGCAAAGAATACGGCACCGCCGGAAGAGTCGATTTTTGTGAACCATTCGGTATTATTCAAATCGCAGGGGATATTTTTCTCACGCTCCCCGGCGGGTAAAAGCTCATTTCGCACAGCGATAACATCGGAAAAATCCAGATTATAGAGCTTGCAGGAGCCGTTGTCGCAGGCTCTGCCGGTGCCGTCCAGCCCGCAGCCCAGATTGACCACCGCCGCTTTTGCTGCCGACAAATTGTATATTTCGAGCAAAGAATATACTTCAACGGTTATATTGACAAAATTTTTGTTCACTGTTATAATATATTTGATACAAATCAAAAGGAGACAGCGATGAAAGATATCCGGTTTCTGCAACTGATAACAGGCATTTTTAAGTTTAAGTTGATAAAGGACGAGCGGGGGAATGAATATATTCTGAATTCCGACAATCCGTTGAATTCCGTTGGACTTATTGAGGACAAAACCGCTTTTGAAGCATCGGAAAACCACACACATATTATTGAAAAAGTGCGGACTGCCGATTTTGAAGCGGCTTGCTCTGTCGGGCAAGCTTTGGGTGAATTATTATTTCACAGCTTAAAAAGAGAATATCGGGATAAAGAATTCGTTGTGTTCGTAAGCGTGACCGTCGGTGATTCGCTTATTATCCGCTTTCATCAAAAATGGGCCGGTGAGCCTTATTACTATGATGTGAACGCCGATTATGGTCGGAATACAAAAATATATATATTTGAATGAGGAGTCAAATCAATGAAAGAATTACTCAACATAATACCGGAAAACGAGATAGTTGCTCTATATTTTGAGAACAAGGACAGATTTAACTGCGGAGAAATCGTCGGTATGGACGATGAATTTGTCGCTCTGCATTCTTATACGCCTTACGGCTTCCCGGACGGATATCTTCTCAGAAGATTATCAGAGCTCAGCAGGGTAGAACGTGGCAGCAAATATCTGTCGGCGCTCGGAATGCTGATACGCTGTAACGGCGGAAAAAGTGATGATATGTTACCCCTTGCGGGCGATTTGGAGAGAGCAATTCTCGAGTATTCGATCGCACACAATAAGGTGGTGTCGCTTGGGGTGGATGGTTCCGATGAGTTGGCAATAGGCAGAGTGGAAACACTCGGCGATGAAACCGTTAACCTCAGACAGTATACCGATTACGGTGAATCCGACGGCGTTTCGGCATTCTACCTCTCGGATATCCTCTCTGTCTCCGTTGACAGCGAAGATGAGAAAAAGATAGCGGTGCTAAGTGCGGCATACGAAAGATCCACCGAGTAAAAGTTCAGAGCTAACCGTAAACACGGTGTTAACAATAAAAACCGCCTTCTCCTTGAGGAGAAGGTGTCGAGCATAGTGAGACGGATGAGGTGTGCCGCAGGCAATTTGCAGTTTGATTATCAATCCTCCGTCGCAACTCCGTTGCGCCACCGCCTTTTCTAAGGAGGCCACTATAGCAGATAGCTCGGTGCTATATTTTTATCAAGTGACCATGCGGGTCCGCTCCATTACGGCTGCTAATAATTATGGGCTCCTTTTGAAAGGAGCTGTCACGGAGGGACTGAGGATTGTCGAGTTAGAAAAAAAATCAAAATATTGCTGATTTTATAATCACAAATCCGCAATTCAATCGTAGGGGGCGATGCCCTCGGTGTCCATTGCAACGCTTCCCAAATCCCTTGCACAAAGAGCAAAGCTGATACCGTGAGGCATCGGCTTTATTTTATGGTCAATAATTCTTCGGGGTTTCTTCAAAGAGGTCACTGTTTTTGATGATTGACTCCATGCTTTAAGGGGAACTGAAATTTATATTATGGAGTTAGAAACCAGTTCGTCATATTGCTGCACCGTTAATACCTTTTTCAATATATCCATGGCTTGCTTATACTGATTCTTGTAGTGAGAGAACGTATCTGTCATTTGCAACTTAAACCCTTGACGCACATATAGCAGAATGGCGATATAACTCCACGGTTGAGTATGGATATATACAGGAAACTCATTTTTCTCTTGAAACACCATCATAGCTTTTTGTAAGAGTGCTGTTCCCAACTTTTTTCCTTGATGATCTGGAGATACGACCAGCCAATGCAAAGAAGCTACCGACTCCGATCCTTTGATGTCTTTCCATGCAATGCAAGAGCCGACAAAATGCTCCAGCTCATCTATGACAAAGATGCACCGTTCTTTTAATTCATCGGTATTTTGACAGTATTGAGAAATAAAATATTCTTCTGCTTCATTTACTGACGCAAAGTCGCCGATTTCATATTCCAACTTTGCCCAAGCTTTCTCGTCACCGATCCGATAATTTCTGAAATGATATCCTGAAGGCAAAACAATTTCTGATTTGCAGTAATTTTCACATTTAAGAATAACATTATAAAACGGAATTCTCCTATCTAACATATTTACCTCCGATATGTAAAATTCCTGTTAAATTTATTATATCATCGCATAAAGCTTCAATCAACAAATAATATAAAAATCACCGTAATTCTATCTAAATTATAGTAGCTTATAGGGGATAGTTATGAACTTATAAGTCGGAGATATCGACTTGTGCTGCTTGCGGGTCAGGTCTATCATGGAGTGTTCCCACGCCCTAAAAACGCTTCCCCGAAGCGCTTTTTGACTGGCTTCTGAATCCATAACTTACAAAGAAGGCCAATACCGCTTGGTATTAACCTTCTTTTTTGCCACCGTACGGAACAGTCGATACAGTTGTGCGAAAAGCGGTTGAAAGAATAAGCTGCTTCTGCCTCGCGTTTTTTAATTGAATTGCGTTGTGCGGATATTAGAATTAAAGGTGTGGCAAAACTAAAATGTTAAGGCCATTCTGCAAACAGCTCCGGCATATTGAACTGTATCTCGATATGTGGGCCGCTAAGCCTAAGCGTGAAACGGAATTTGACGTGGTTGTGCCGATGGGAATTTGCTTGAAAAAGTGTTTGAAAAAAGCGGAAATGCGTGATACAATGGGTTTATAAAGGCGATTGATCTGCCCTACAAATCGGAATTGGTTAAGGTGATAGTAATGTTATTTCGGCCATCTAAATCTATGAAAGTAACCGTCCTACCTGAACAGGAAAAGCAATTATCGTCCAAAGATAAAATTGCGTCAGCATGCGTAAAAGAAGATGTGCTGGCATATGATATTTATTCACAGAATTTACAAATCGGTTTTGTAATGGTGCGGAGATTTGATGAGGGTTCATATTTTCTTTGGAATTATGCGATAGACTATAAATATCAAAATCAGAATTATGGGACGGCTGCTCTGGTTGAGTTTATTCGCTTTATGAAAGATACATATGATATGTCAAAAATGACAACAACATATGTATGGGGCAATGAACACGCAAAACATATCTATGAAAAAATAGGATTTACCGAAACAGACGTTGTTGATGAGGCCGATTGCCATGAAGTGAATATGGTTTATTACTGTTGATTATTTCCCGTTTATCGAGTAGTATAACACACAAAAGGAGCACCAACCTCGGCTGCTCCTTATTTATATGTTTCCGGTCCTGAACCTGTGCCACTCTCGTGCAACGGTCGGCAGCTTCAAAGAGTATTTCCTAAGGGTAAAAGAAGCTCAAGAGTTGAATAAAAAAATCTGCGGTAACTGTTACAACTATGATTACGACGGCTATGTTTTTGTTAATGAGTTAGGAGACCGAATGCGACCTAATTATTTAACAGAATATTTTCCGAAGTTCATAGAAAAGCACGGAATGCCAAGAATGCGTTTTCACGATTTAAGACACAGTTGTGCAAGTTTATTACTTGCTAATGGTGTACCGCTAAAACAAATTCAAGAATGGCTTGGTCACTCTGATTTTAGTACAACAGCTAATATATATGCTCATCTGGACTATAAATCAAAAATCTCGTCCGCTCAAGCAATGGAAAAGGGAATGATTCTTCCCGGTGCGGATGACTTTGGAAGTTGTTGGAACGAAGTAACAGAGTAAAAAACATAAAAAATGTATTTGAACTCAGTAAAAAACCGGTCTTTCAACGAAAAAACACGTCGTTCTAACGCTGTTCTAACACGGGTTTTGACGATTATTAAGAGCTTGATTAAACTTTTGAAAAAAAGCCTGAAATCGGCTTGATTACAGGCTTTTTATGGCAAAGAACCGTAATTTTGATAGAAACCCGTCAAGGGGGAGCAACTACGGTTCAGAGGGGGGTGCAGTTCTCGATTTGAGGGGGGTGCAAATCAGCGTTGTTTAGTATATCAGATGCAGCAATCTTTCCATTTTATCATCCCACTCTCTGCTGGAATCGGCGCACTCTTTCAATTCGGTTTCGATTTCAGCATTTATCGGCAGATTTTTCTTATAGCGGATGGTATGCTCAAGGCTTGCCCAGAAGTCCATAGCGATTGTACGGAGTTGTATCTCCACCGGCACATGGAT
>OIZA01000193.1_pt1 | contig 36158 bp, 33 predicted proteins | sample 1588381 | NCBI WGS metagenome assembly OIZA01 (sample SAMN03283277) | human gut metagenome | biome: human-associated habitat; material: feces | host: Homo sapiens | place: Peru | collected 2012 | reverse complement strand
CCGGTGCATTCATAAATCCCCACAGCCAGGCGAATATTGACAAAACCGCGAGAACCGCTGTTGCCACCGCAAGTAATCTGCGGGTGCAGATTGCCTTTTCTACCCGTTTCATCCCGGAAACGTCGGTTTCCGGTACTATAATCTCCGTCTTTTGGAGTCTTCCCAATTCCCCGGTACATTCGCCGCACCCGCGCAAATGCTCGTCCACCATGTCCCGGCTGGCCTGGCTGACCATGTTCTCCGCGTATAGCGGCAGCAGGTCGCGGATAATGTCGCAGCTGACCTTCATACATATTCCCCCATTTCATCCCGTATTTTCTGCCTTGCCCGGTGGTAGGTCACACAGGCCCAGTTTGCCGTGCGTCCGAACAGGCTTCCGATGTCACCAAAGGAAAGCTGCCCGAAGACCCGCAGGGAGAAAACCTCCTTATAGGGTTCCGGCATTTCATGAAGAACAAGGTGAATATGAAGCGCCATGTTCCGGTCTTCCGTTTCTTTTGCAATATCCTTTTCCGAAGGCACTGCTTCACTTAATTCTCCGGTCTTTTTTCCCCTGCGGTACTCATCGATCATAAGGCGCTTTGCAATGCTGCACAGCCAGGTAAATTCACTGGATTTTCCCTCGAATTTCTTCTTCGCGGTCATCGCTTTATAAAAGGTATTCTGTGTGATCTCCTCGGCAGCTGCCTGATCTTTGATCATCGTAAGCACATAGGAATAAACCTGCATGTAATAGGTATGATATAAATTTTCGAAGTCCAGAACTGTTCACCTCCTTTTCTCTCACTGATTAGACGGAGAAAATGTAATTACATTACAAACTTTTTTCATTTTTTGCTATTTTTTTAGCGGACGCTTCATTTTCCGGATGCGCGCCTTGTCCTCTTTTGATACACGGAAGGACTCTGTGATCTTCTGAAGCGACTTGTTATAGGTAAAGTCATCCAACGCATTGTCAAGCAGAAGCGCCATAGTCTCTTTTTCAAATTTCACATAACAGACGGAAATTGCCCACGCAACTGCCATTTTGACATAATATCCGTCATGAGATACTTCATCCAGAAGTTCAAGAACCTCATGTATATAATCTTCTGTTATGAAATGATCCAGTATCATAACTATGCCAAACCGGGCCACAAACTCCCGCCGGTCCTTTGCAAGACAGACCGCATAACGGAAAAATGCTTCCGCATCTTCCTCATTCTGTGGTTTCATACCGCTGCAGGTACTGTCGCACACGGACCAGTTATCGATTTTCCCGACAAACCGGTCTAAATAAGGCTTCTTTTCTGCAAAAGAAGCCTTCACATAACCAAGCGTCATACCCTGAAGCAGTATCTCTTCCATGGAATCGTCCGCCGCACCTTTTAAATACTCCTGCCATTCCCCGCGTGCCAGCTTTTTTGCCAGCTTGCGCAAAGCCGGAAGGCGGACTCCAAGCACGCTGTCGGTTCCCGGCAGCAGGCTCATGGAAAACCTGCGGTAGTCTTCCTCTGCCTGCGAAACCAGCCAGGTATGTACCCGCTCATTGATCTCCTGTGTCACTGATTCATCTCACCTTCCAATACTTCAATCGCCTTTGCCACCTGATTATCTTTATAGATATCAAAATCTGCATTGACATCTCCGGTGTACTCATAATCCAGTGTGATATCCGGATCTATTCCGGTGCCCTGGATATTTTCCCCCTTCGGTGTGTAATATTTTGCGATCGTAAGTTTCACCGCATCGCCTTCCGGAAGCAAAATGACATTTTGTACCACGCCTTTTCCGTAAGTCGTTGTGCCGATCAGCGTTCCGTAATCATAGTCACGGATCGCACCCGCAAAAATCTCCGAAGCACTTGCACTGTTTCCATTAACCAGTACCGCCATCGGATAATCTAAAGAGGTATCGCCGGATGACTTAAATTCCTGACGGTTTCCATATTTATCCTCTGTGTATACAAGAAGTCCTTCCGGCAGAATATCGTCAAGCATCTGAACCACAGTCGTGATCATTCCGCCACCGTTGTCCCGAAGATCCACGATCATCGCTTTCATGCCCTGACTTTCAAGATCAGCAATCGTCTTTTCAAACTGATTTGCGGTATCTTCCCCGAATTCCGAAACATAAATATAACCGATTCCACCATCCAGCATCTGACCTGCCACCGTCTCATAATTGACTTTTGCGCGTTCAATGTCATATTCCAGATAATCCGATTCTCCCGCACGGTAATTTTCCAGATGGACCGTAGTTCCCTCTTCCCCACGGATATGCTGCACCAGATCGGACAGCTCCATGCTCGTGGCATCAATGTCATCCACTTTTACGATCACATCCCCGGCTTCAAGCCCTGCTTTTTCTGCCGGTGTATCTTCGTAAACTTTTGTGATCGTCACCTGCATGCTGTCCTTATCCTGAGAAAGTCTTGCCCCGATCCCGTAAAAATTTCCCCGGGTCTGTTCCAACAGTTCCTTATATTCATCTGCGGTATAATAAGCAGAGTATGGGTCATTCAACCCCTCAAGCAGCCCGGAATACAATCCCTCCTGCAGATCGGAGACATCCACATCCTCATAATAATTCAGATTGATCTTTCCAATCAGCTCATTTAATTTGGACAAGGTTGCATCATCCAGTACCGTCTGTGTATTCTCTGACGCTGCCGCAGTTTCCTTTACGCTGATATTTCCATGTATGGCAAGAACCGTTCCTGCCACCAGAACCACTGCTGCCGTGCTTAATATCCCCGTAAAAACTCCGGCCTTAAATCCATGTTTTTTCGGTTTTTCCTGTTCCTTTACTGTTTCCTGTTCCCTGTTTTCTTCCATATTTTCTTTCCTTCCATACCTGAATAGTTTTCCTTTTCTCCCCCGAAAAAACGAAATCATTTCCTGTCTATAAATAATCCCACGGACTTACATATGCTCCGTTTAAGCTGACACCGAAATGCAGATGATTTCCGGTTGAAATACCGGTGCTTCCCACCTTTGCAATGCTCTGTCCTGCACTCACGATGTCTCCCACAGAAACATTCAGGGCAGATGCATGCATATAGACCGTACACAGTCCATTTCCATGGCTGATGATCACATGGTTCCCGGCTGCTGCCGAATAACCGGAATAAATGACCTCCCCATCTGCCGCGGCCACAATATCCGCTCCGTAGGAAGCTCCGATGTCGATTCCCTTATGGGAAGAAGATGCTCCTGCCGTCGGTGAAATCCGATTTCCGTACTCACTGGTCACGCGCCTGCTGCTCGGACAAGGCCAGGTGAATACACCTCCGGTATAAGTGGGAGGCTCGACATAGTCTGAAGCGGTACTGTCCGAGCCTGTCTGGTCCGAACCTGTATTGTCCGAACCTGTATTGTCCGAACTGTTCTCTCCCGTAGCAGTCTCCGTTCCGCTTTCTGCTGCATCCTCTTCCTGCTTTCCAGCTGCTTCCTCCGCCTGTTTTCTGGCGGCCTCCGCAGCCGCCTTTCTTTCCGCCTCACGCTGTGCCTGGATTGCCAGCTGTGTCTTGATCTCTGAGATAACTTCTTCCTGCGCCGCAATTTCATTTTCATAGGTCAGAGCCGTGTCTTCTGCCGTGTCAAGCTGTGAACCAATGCTCGCAAGCTCCGTCTCTTTCTGACCGCGCAGTGCCGCAACCGCATTCTTCTGATCCTGAAGCTCACCCTGCATCGTCTCAAGATCCGCGTAATCCTGCTCCAACTGCGCTTTCGTATCTGCAACAAGCTGTGTGGTATTCTGGTACTGCTCCAGCATATTTCTGTCATACTCGGACAACTCATATACATAATCAACGGAATTTAAGAAATCCGACACACTGCCGGATGTGCACAAAAGTTCCATGTAGGACATGCTCTGTGCATTCTCATACATATACTGGATACGCAGCTTCATGCTTTCATACTGTGCTGCGGCATTCTCCTGGGACTGGGCAAGCAGTGTCTCCGTATTGGATATCTCCGCACTCTTATCATCCAGCTTCTGCTCCAGACTTGTCATCTGGCCTGAAATATCCGACATTTTCTGATCCAGTTCCGCGATCTTTGTCTCCGCATCCTCCTGGGAATTCTGCAGCTCCGAGATCAGTCCCTGTGCCTCGTGCAGTGCGGATTCCAACTGCTGCTTCTCCTGTTCCGCACTGGAAAGCGAACTGCTGTTTTCCTGCTCTGCCGCATACACGCCGCCTGTCGATGTCACTGTAAGTATACTGATCAATCCGGCAAAAATAACCTGTTTTCTTTTTTTCGACCAATCTTTCATAAAGACCTCATAGCTGAATATGGGCGTCCAATGCTGTTACGCATACGGGCACCCATTTTTTTGCTTCTACTCTCTGTATTTTTCCTAGACTCTCAAATGTTTGTGGATCGTAATACGGCTTCCCAAAAATCCGATTCCGACACCGAGGATCAGTGCAACCGGGATCAGTGTACGGAAGACCTCATTGACCGGAAGAAAATTCATCATATTACTTAAAAACGAGAATTTTCCTGCAATATACACAACTACCTTGCTATATAATACATAAAGTACCGCAAGCGGAAGTGCGGAACCGATCAGTCCGATCAGCACTCCCTCCACCACGAACGGCGCCCGGACGAAAAAGTCCGTCGCCCCGATCAGTTTCATGATCGCGATCTCCTCCTTGCGGACCGAGATACCGATCGTAACTGTATTACTGATCAGGAATGTGGAAACTGCAAGCAGGATCAGTATAATTCCAATGGATATGTAGCTGACCAGCGAATTAAAATCAGAAAGTGTATTTGCTGCCACCTCTGACTGATTGACCTTTCGGATGCCGTCCAGTGACTGCAGATAGGTTACAAGTGCATCCTGCATGGAAACATCATTTAAATAGATCTCATAATGTGCGGAGTTTGCAAGCGGATTGTCCTCTGCAAAACCATCTGCCAGATCCTCCGCCCCTTTAAAATATACCTTTTTAAATTCATTCCACGCATCCTCGGCTGATACATAAGTATAACTCGCCACCTCCGCGCGTTTGGATATCTTGTCTCCGATTGCCTGGATCTGATCCTCGGTGATCCCTTCATCAAAAAACGCTGTAACTGCAACGCCTTCCTCAGCACTTTTTACCATTGCCTGAAAATTGGTCGCCAGCGAATAGAATATTCCGAACATGAAAATACACGCCGCCATCGTAGCTATGGATGCAAGGGAAAAAAGCCGGTTGCTCCAGATGTTCTTAAAGCCCTGTTTTACTGTATACATAAATGAACTAATTCTCATGATATCCATCTCCCGGTAATTCGTCATCCACGAGAACACCCTGTTCAATTTTGATCACACGTTTTTTCATCTTCTCTACGATCTGCATGTTATGTGTAACCACCAAAACTGTGGTGCCCCGTTTATTAATTTCCTCCAAAAGGCGCATGATCTCCCATGCATTGTTGTTGTCCAGATTTCCCGTCGGTTCGTCCGCCAGAAGGATCTTCGGTTCATTCACCAGCGCACGGGCGATCGCAACGCGCTGCTGCTCTCCACCGGAAAGCTGCCTGGGCAGCGATCTGTATTTTGCAGCAAGCCCGACCATGGATAACATCATCGGCACACTGCTTTTGATCTTACGGTTGGATGCTCCGACCACACGCTGTGCGAACGCAACATTCTCATAGACGTTCCGGTCTTTGAGCAGACGGAAATCCTGAAAGACCACTCCGACATTTCTGCGATAACGCGGTATCTGTTTTCTGCGTATTTTATGTAGATTTTTACCGTTGATCGTAATCGTCCCCTCCGTCGGCTCAAGTTCCTTTAACAGGAGCTTGATCAGCGTCGATTTTCCGGAGCCGCTGTCTCCAACGATAAACACAAACTCTCCTTCTTCTATATTGAGATTGATATCATTCAGTGCAGGTATTCCTGCTGCATATGATTTGCTGACATGTTCAAGCTTAATCATAAGTTCCTCCTAGTCCTAGTAATCCAGTGACTCCATATATTTCATATATTTTACGACCATAAGTGCGATCTTGAATGTAATGGCATCCTCAAACACACGCAGATCCAGTCCGGTACTTTTCTGCAGCTTATCCAGACGGTATACCAGTGTATTCCGGTGAATGTAAAGCTGTCTTGAAGTCTCAGACACATTTAAGTTGTTCTCAAAAAATTTATTGATCGTCGTAAGCGTTTCTTCATCGAAATCATCCGGCGATTTGTTATCGAAAATTTCCTTGATAAACATTTTACAAAGCGGAATCGGAAGCTGATAGATGAGACGCCCGATACCCAGTGTGGAATAGGCAATGATATTCTTTTCCTCAAAGAATATCTTTCCGACGTCCAGAGCCATACGCGCCTCTTTATAGGAACGTGATACCTCCTTGATCTCATTTACCACCGTACCGTATGCAACGTAGACCTCTTTCTCTGTCTCAGTACCCTTAAACACATTTAAGATGATCTCTGCCGTCTTTTCCAGATCATCATAAGTCTCGTTTTCTGCAAGCTCTTTTACCACGATAATGTTCTTCTCATCCACCGCAGTGACAAAATCCTTTGATTTCCCGCCAAACAGGGAACGCACCTTCTCCAATTCATTGCCGTCCTTTTCCCGGTTCGTTTCCACGATAAATACAACACGGCGCACTTCTGTCTCGATATGCAGTTTTTTGGCACGGTTGTAGATATCCACCAAAAGCAGGTTATCCAGCAGGAGGTTCTTGATAAAGTTATCCTTATCAAACCGCTCCTTGTACGCAACTAACAGATTCTGGATCTGAAAGCTCGCAATCTTTCCGATCATATAGACATCATCACTGTCTCCGTTTACGATCAGCACATACTCAAGCTGATGTTCGTCAAACACTTTAAAGAACTGGCATCCGGAAACAACCTGGCTGTCCGCCGGAGATTCCATAAATGCAAGCGCCGGCCCTACAAAGCCCTCGGAATCCTGAAAGGTCGTCGCCATTACCTTTCCTTCCGTATCAATGACGCACAGATCGATTCTCGTGATTCCTTTCAGCCCATCTATGGTGCTCTGAAGTATTTGATTTGAAATCATACTCTCACTCCTTCTCTATTGTATTTCTTTCCCGAAGCATATACAACTTTCACAAAAATTTCGGTTTTCCCATGTAAAACCAAACTCTCTATTTCAACATTTTAATGCAAAACGTCAAAAAAAGAAAGAGGAAAAGGGAATTTTTTTATGCTAATATTCCAAAAATCCTTCTCCGACCACTTCACGGGCATCTGTCACAATCACAAATGCATTGTTATCAATGTTCAAAATCATATCCTTTAATACAACGATCTCCTTTTTGGATACCACGCAATACAGCATGCACTTCTCGTCTCCGGAATACATGCCCACCGCATTCAGTCCGGTCACTCCACGATCCATCTGTGACATGATCGCATCTGAGATCTCCTTGTACTTATCCGAAACAATAAATACCGCTTTGGAATACTTCATACCTTCCATCAGGGCATCCGACACCTTGGATGTCACATAGATCGCAACGATCGCATAAAGTGCCGCTTTGATCCCGAAAGAATAGATCCCCACCGCAACGATAATACCGTCGATCACACAGATGATCTGCATGATCGTATAATGTCTTAATTTATGCTGGATCAACGCTGCCAGCATGTCTGTTCCGCCTGTCGTTGCGCGTGCCAGAAGCACCAGTCCCATTCCAATACCGCAGATCACACCACCGAAAATGGCAGAGAGCACGTAATCTCCCTCCGCGAGATCCCACAGCGGGATCACATAAAGCCAGGCAGACAGCAGGACAGTTGCCACTGCCGTCCGGGCAACAAACTTTCTTCCCTTGATCAGGGCTGCCAGGAAAAACAGCGGAACGTTTAGCACCAGGTTGGTCAGCCACAGAGGAACTGCTCCGTTCGTCAGGTATTTCGCAATGATCGCTACACCGGTAAATCCACCGGTAACCAGTCCGACCGGATCATAAATACACTGAATTGCCAGTCCCATCAAGCCCGTTCCGACCACCATCAGTATCACATCCACCCACAGCGGTCTGCGGTTCAATAATAAATTCATTTACATTGCCTCATTTTTCGTTATTATATTCATTCAGACGATTCGTCAGTTTTTTCCTGCGGATGATCCGTCTCAGCCATCTGAGCAGGGAATGCTTTTTCTCATCCGCCGCATAATGTTCCCCCAGTCCATACCAGACTCTCGCGCTGAGTTTTCCCCGGTTGTCTTCCAGAAAATGTTCCTGGTACGGGGATGGTAACACGGAAAACACCACATCCGGTGTCTCCACATTGATGGCATTGACCACTGCATCCAGATCTCCGGCGCAATCTTCCATTGCATATTGTCCCACGATCCTTACCTTTTCATACTCGTCATGCAAAAAAGCGCCAAGGCGTTCCACATCCGCCTGTTTTTCCCCGAGCAGGTATGCTGTTTTCTTATTACGGATGAGGCGCTTCATAAATTCATGAAAAAATTCATTTTCACCGGTCTCTTTCATCCGCTGCATGGAAGTCACTCCTGCTGCCGTAAGGATCTCCTTCTCGCCGATCACCGCAAGATCCAGCTCCTGCAGACAGTTATGCATCACATCATCCCCGCCTGCCTGCTCGATCATGCGCATGGAGATCGTCTCTATCGTGTTCATCACATCATTGTTCAGATAGTTTTCCACGTTTAACATGGCTTCCCGCACCGTGTAGTTATCCAGTTCAAGTCCTAATATATCTAATTTTTTTAACATTATGGTCCTCTGTTTCCTGTTCTTAACTGCAAGGCAGTTTTATACAAGTATGTAGTATATCAAAAACGCCGCTATATTTCAACTTCCATGTGACAGACGTTCCTCATTTTATGTTCGTTTACCATAATGCCGTTTCACTTATCGTTTACAATTTTCTACATTTTTTATAATATACTGACAAATTTTAGCTTTTTACATCAAATTTTCATTTTTGAAATGTCAATAGAATTCCGGGTTTATTTTTGCAGGGATTAATTTTTATTATTTGTTCACAAAACGCCCGTTCTTTTTTCATACTATGTAAACCCCATTCATTATCCACTTTTTTGTGGATAATGTGTATAACTTCGTGTATAACTCGTTTTTTCCCCTTTTTTATCCACGATTTTGTTGATAAGTTTCCACGTTATTTTTTCTTCCTCGAAATTTTTCGGTTTAATTTTGTGCACTTTGCTTATTTTCTACATTTTTCGCCCTGAGATAAAATCATCTTTTTTGCATAGCATCCTTCATGTCTCTGCCCGTCCGCCTTTCCCCTGCTTTGCGTTACATAACAACCTTTTTCCTTTACATAACTTCGGATTTGATTTACATAACATGTTTACGCAATTTTTACTTTTAAATTGTCGCACAGTTTCATATATCTATTTTCCCGTCTCCATGCAAAGGCAAAATCCCTTTGCATATACCGCTCTATCAGCCGTTGCCATTATACAAAAACAGCCCGAAATGTAAAATTACATTTCGGGCTGCTTCGCTCCTTATTATACGATTATAACGGATCTGATTAGAAGATTCGTCTTACTGCCAGAATATCTCTGTAATATGCCGTGGAGATCTTGATTCCACTCGACGGTGTACTTGCATGTACAATAGAGCCATTTCCAATGTAAATACCAACATGTCCACTGTAGCATACGATATCACCCGGCTGCATGTCGGAAGTGCTTACGCCGTATCCGACTCCACGCAGTGCGCTGGAAGAATGCGGAAGTGAGATTCCATATGCTGCATATACACTCATTACAAATCCGGAACAGTCTGTTCCGTTTGTCAGGCTGCTTCCGCCATATACATACGGATTTCCGACGAACTGGCATGCATAGCTTGCCACAGATCCGCCACCGCCACCGGACGGGGATGAGTAAGATTTGGATGATCCGGAAGATTCCTTGGCGGAAGATTTATCCTTGGAGCCCTTTTCCTTCTCAGCTGCTGCAGCTGCGGCTGCCGCTGCCTGCTGTCTCTCTGCCTCTTCTGCTGCAAGTCTTGCCTGTTCTTCTTCAACTGTTTCACCATATTTATATTCGGTGGAAAGTGTAATATAATCCGTGGATACATATCCCTCACCTTCCTCGATGGATACCTTGACCCATCCGGTAATGGATTCATCCGTAACGGTAAGATCTTCTCCATTCGGTACAAGTCCAAGTATTTCCGCATCTGTGGACGGTGCAGTACGAACCTTTAAGGTCTCGGTATTTACCGTGGCAACACGGCGGCCTGCCTGTTTTGCCACATTTGCATCTCCTACGATGAGGTATTCTCCTTTTATGTATCCGGTACAGTTTCCGGAAGTGATCTTATACCAGTCACCCTCTACACCATCTACGGTCGCCATACAGTTTGTGTACAGTTTTCCGACTGACTCGCTTTCCTCGCTGGCTGCGCTTCTGACATTAACATAACTTTCCACATTTGCGATCGCCACATCATGGAACTCCGCGGTTACCACAGATGTGCTGTTGTTCACAACGTCTGCCGCCTCTACCTTTGCATTGGAATCGCTTGCCACCTGCTGTGCCTGTGCATCCGCCTGTGCTTCCTCCTGCGCAGTTGCCACCTCTGTCGCCTGAATTTCAGCAACATCACTGGTTCCGGTCGTCTGGATTCTCGCCATTGTAGAAGTGATTCCAGCCACTGTTGTGGTTTCATTTGCAAGTCCGGCTTCCGCTGTCGTACCAGGTATCTGCTTATCTGCCGACGCCTGTACGGTCGATGCCACCTGTGTGCTTGCATTTCCGGATACCGCACACGCTCCGGCAAACGGTGCCGCATAGGTAACTACCGGTGTTCCGAAAAGTGTCACAACGCTGAGTGCGCATGCCGCCAACTTAATGATTTTATTTTTCATCGAAATCCTCCATATCAGTTTCCGTTCTTTACATCTTTCATCATTTGTTACAAATTTATTACATTTATTACACGGTTATTATAGCAAAGGCTATTGTCACTGTCAACCGTGTTGTACTGGAATATTTTTCCTTAAATACCATGCAGATACTCTTCTGCCGCAGTGATCGCATTTGCACCATCTGCCGCCGCTGTAACGACCTGACGCAGTGGTTTCGTTCTCACATCCCCTGCCGCGAAAATTCCAGGCTCACTCGTTTTGGTATCTTCTCCAGCAAGGATATATCCGCCGCCATCCAGTTCAACCAACCCGTCCAGCCCGTCCGTATTCGGCAGAATACCGACCGCGATAAATACTCCATCTACAGGAAGCTCTTTTTTCTCTCCGGTTTTCTTACTGCAGATCTCCAGTGCCTGCACCTGACCGTTTCCCTTTATCTCATCAACAACGGTATCCCGGATGATCTCAATGTTTTCTGTTTTTTCTACCTGTTCCTGCAGGACTTTTGCCCCACGGAATTCCGCTCTGCGGTGGATCAGATAAACTCTGCTGCACGCACGCGCCAGAAACAGTGCATCCTCCAGTGCAACATCTCCGCCTCCAACGACTGCAACCGTTTTACCGCGGAAGAACGCTCCGTCACAGGTCGCGCAATAGGAAACACCCATACCACAGAGTTCCTCTTCTCCCGGTACCCCCAGCTTCCGGTGATTGGCACCCGTTGCAAGGATGACCGTTTTTGTCTCATACTCCCCCTTGTCCGTCTGTACCTTTTTATTATCACCTTCGATCGAAATTCCGGTCACCTCCGCCGTGACAAACTCGGTCTCCATTTTCTCCGCATGCTCCCGGAACTTCTGACCAAGTTCAAAGCCACCGATCCCCGGAAGCCCCGGATAGTTGTCCACCTCATAGGTATTTAAAATCTGTCCGCCGCTCATCGGCTGTTTTTCAATTACAAGTGTATTCAGCCGTGCGCGTTTTCCGTATATCGCTGCCGCAAGTCCTGCCGGACCGCTGCCTATTATGATCACATCATATAGCATGTCTTTGTTTCCTTTCCTGCATTTTCCATCTGTCATAAAACTATACTTTCTTTATACTATTACATGAATTTGAACATTTTATGAATTTTTGTCCTTTTTTTGCTTTTTTCTTGTTTTTACCATCTTTCCATGCCATAATAAAAACAGCTGAAGTTCTTTTTTCAAGGCAAGGAGGTGGATGCTATGGGAATGGATTCTTTGACTTCCATTGCGTTATCCGCATTGGATATGCCGAGTACCAGCACCGACATCGGCATTGCCATGTTGGGGAAGCAGCTTGATCTGAGCCAGACCATGGGGGACAATATGGTTCGTGCCATGGAGCTTTCCGTCAATCCGAATGTTGGCAGCAATATCGACATTTATGTTTAAAAAAGGAGGTTGTTTTTACAGCCTCCTTTCTTTTTGCCATTCACTTTTCCGGTCAGCTTTACCGAATCCAGCGCACCTGCTCCCGCAGCCGCTCCAGCGAGAACACTTCCTCAAAATCAAAGTCTTCCGCGAGATTTTCGAGATTTTCTTCGGAGTGTTCCATTTCTCTTGAGTAAATACGCGCCACATCAACCCGGTCTTCCCTGGAAAAACGGCGCCCGTTATCCAGATAACGCACCACATCCATATCGCGGATCATCAGGAAACTTGTCACCGCAAGCTTGGCCTGACTGAAGAATCGGTAATCATAGACCGCACGCATAAAATGGCGGTATGTAAAATAACACAGGATCTGCTCCCATTCATAGAATCTGTCCCTGTAAAACTCAGCAAATTCATTATGTAAACCAATATAGTCTGCCTCTGTTTTTCCCTCTGCTGCCAGTGCCTCTTTTACATGTACCAGCGCTCCCGGCCATTCTTCATCCAGTATTTCCATCGGCTCGTAAAACTCCGCCCGCTCCCGCATTGCTTCCAGTTGATCCAGCTTAAAGTCCGGTTCGCTGTGCGGCAATATCTCCTGCTCTTTCATCTCTGCGATCACCGTCTCGATCTTCCAGGCTTCTTCCCAGTTCAGACATTCCTGCACACTGCCCGCAAAGACCAGATATTTTTCCAGACGTTCTCCAAGCGGGATCTTCCGGTCCTGTAAAAGTGAAAGTGCATAGTCTCTTGCCTGTCTGATGTACTCCCAGTCCTCCTTCTGCCCGGATTCCATTTCCTGAAATGTATCATCGTCATCTTCTTCCGGCGCCAGCTCCACATCCGGAATATCCATATCCGGGATCTCCCGCTCGATAATCCGAAATGGTCTGTCCTCCGCAAAGATCAGGCGACAGGCCTCCTCACAGGAAAGCCCAAGACACCGCTCCATGATATTTCCATAGGTAAATGTCACCCGTGGATAATCCGTGCAGGTTTCGCAGAGCGTATCCTCGCCAAGCTCTGTATAAATGTCGCAGAGATTCCGTTCATTCAGGAACGGACAGCGGTTATTCACCAGAATAAAACTGTCCTCATCTCCCTCCGACATGTTCTGCTTCAGACGTTCCCCGAATGCACCGGGGACCGTCTTATAATATTCAAATGTCTTTTCATCAATCTCCACTTCCCATCCGGCGCAGCAGCTATGGTGGCAGCGACCGGCAATGCAGTGGAATTTATCAAAATAATCCGGAATCCGTAATATCATTTTACAGCAGCTCCTCCAGTTCGCCCACCAGTTCTTCAAACAGATGCAGGGCATCCTCCACCGGCTTCGGTGTGGAAATATCCACGCCTGCCATCTTAAGCAGGTCGATCGGATCTTTGGAACATCCTCCCTTTAAAAACTTCATATAATCGGCCACTCCAGCCTCTCCCAGTTCAAGTATCCGTTTTGAAAGTGCGATCGCGCAGGAAAATCCGGTTGCATACTGATATACATAAAATTCTGTGTAAAAATGCGGAATGCGTGCCCATTCCAGTGCGATCTGCGGATCAGACACCATCGCATCCCCGAAATATTTCCGGTTCAGATCCATATATACGCCACAGAGACTCTCTGCTGTCAGCGATTCGCCCCTCGCATGCATCTCATGTGTGATCTTTTCAAATTCTGCAAACATAGTCTGGCGAAACAGCGTTCCCTTGAACTGATCCAAAAAGTGATTTAACAGATATGCCTTTTCCTTTTTATCTTTGCTCTCTTTTAACAGATACTGCATGAGCAGCGATTCATTACAGGTCGATGCAACCTCCGCAACAAAGATGAGATAACCGGAATATACATATGGCTGATTCGCATTGGAATACCAGCTGTGCAGTGCATGCCCCATCTCATGTGCCAGGGTAAAGACATCATCCAGCTTCCCCTGATAATTCAAAAGGACATACGGATGTGTGCCATATGCAGCCCAGGAGTATGCACCGCTTCGCTTTCCCCTGTTCTCATAGACATCGATCCAGCGATTGTCAAATCCTTCCTGCAGATGGCTTATATACTCCTCTCCCATGGGAGCAAGTGCCTGCTTCACAATTTCTTTTGCCTCCGCAAACGGAATTTTTCTTGTCTGGTCTGCCACCAGCGGCACATAGACATCATACATGTGAAGTTCCTCCACCCCGAGGACCCGCTTGCGCAGAGCCACATAACGGTACATTGCCGGGAGGAAACGATGCACGGTCTCTATCAGGTTATCGTAAACTGCCGTTGGTATATTGCCCGGTGCAAGCGCCGCCGCCAGCGACGACGGATATTTGCGCACATCTGCATAAAATTTTGCTTTTTTCACATTAGCGCTGAAAGTCGCCGCCAGTGTATTCTGAAACTGTTCATAGGTGCGATAAAGTGAGGTAAATGCATCTTTTCTCACCCTGCGGTCACTGCTTTCCATAAAGCTGCCAAAACGTCCGTGCGTCAGCTCCACTTCTTTTCCGTCTTCATCCATGATCGTTCCGAATGTCGCATCTGCGTTGTTGAAAAGTGAAAAAACATCCTCTGCCGCCGTGGAAATCTCATATGTCTTTGCAAGGATCTCCTCCTCAGCAGCAGACAGCGTATGTGCCTTCTGGCGCCAGATCCGGTCTATCAGTATCCGATACTTTTCCAGTTCCGGGTTTTCCTCAAAAAATTTCTGCAGTCTGTTCTCATCCAGTGCAAGCAGCTCCGGTTCAAAAAAAGCGCAGGCAGCAGACAGCTTTGCAGCTGCAGCCTGCGCCTTTGCTGCATATCCCTGATATTTGGAATTACCCATATCCTGATGCATTTTCTCGTTAGAATAGACTAACACCTTCTCAAACAGATTTTCCGTCCGGTCTGCAAGTGTCAGATACGCATAAAGTGCATCCGCAGATGCACTTACTTTTCCTTCATAGCTTTTTAACTGCGCAAACTCCTCCTCCAGCACTGTCAGTGCGTGTTCCCAGTCTGTGTCTGTCGCAAACAGATCCTCCAATGCCCATTTATCCGCATCCGCAATTTCTTCACGTGCGGGCAGTTTTTCTATTTCTCCCATAGTTTTACCTCACAATATCTGATTTTTAATTCAACCCGCGGAATCCCTTTCCTATGATCTCACTGCTGTTTGTGATCGTAATAAAGGCTCCCGGCTCATTTTGATGGATAAAATTTCGAAGCTGTACTGCCTGAGAACGCTTCATGACCGTCAGGATGATCGTTTTATCCTTGTGCGCATAAGCACCTTCCGCATGATAGATCGTCGCTCCCCGCTTCAACTCATTCTGGATAAAATTGCAGATTGGCTCCGGATGTTCACAGACGATTGTAAAATACTTACAGAGATTGATATTTTCAATCACGCCATCGATCACCAGTGATTTTGCCATCAGTCCGCAGAATGAGAACAGTCCTGTTTCAATGTCAAATACCAGACTTGCCGCAACCGTAATGCCAAGATCGACCAGAAACAGCGCCATTCCGATATTCAGCGTGGAATACTTCTTTAAGATCATTGCGATAATATCCGTGCCTCCTCCGGAAGCATTGACATTGAAAAGAATCGCAGAGCTGAATGCCGGCAGAACGATCGCATAGATCAGCTCCAGAACCGGCTGGCTCGTCAGCGGTCCCTGCATCGGACAGAATGCGTCTAACAGGCTGAGTCCGATTGAAGACAGTACGCTGACATAAACTGTCTTAATGCCAAACCCCCGGCCGAGGAATATAAAGCCAAAAACCAGAAGTATCATATTGATCACAAAGTTTAATGTACTTGCCTTTACTGCTGTAATCTGGGAAAGCACTACCGCAAGACCGGTAACGCCTCCGAACGAAAAATTATTCGGGAACTTGAAAAAATAGACTCCCACATCCAGAATGACCGTTGCAATTGTAAGTGTGATATATTCCAGGATCTTCTGATCCTTTTTCATACTTCTGTTCATCTTTTCTTTTGCCTCTTATCTCCTATAACATAATACCGGATTTTTCCTTACTCTTGTCAATCATGTGATTCAGCTTACGGAACGGAACCGCCACAGCAAGGCCGATCACCAGACCGATTGCCACAACCGCGCAAAGCTTTAAGATACATTTCCAGTAATCCATCGCATACATACCGCCAATTGTCTCACGCAATGCATTCATGCCGAATGAGAATGGCAGGAACCGATAGATAGCCTGATAAATCTTAGGCAGGGTTTCGATCGGGAATGTACCTCCGGCGCCTGCAACCTGTATAACCATGATAACAACTGCAACTGCCTCTCCCACTGTTCCGAAAGCCACCGTCAGCGAGTAGATCAGCATGGTAAACGCGAAGCTGCTCATTGCACACGCAAACCAGAACAAAAACGGGTTGTGACACTGTATCCTGATATAGAACAGATCCCCGAGCACCGCGATCAGGGTCTGTATCTGCCCGATCAAAAAGAATGTGATGTAGCGCCCGAAAAACTGCTGGTACGGTTTTGTTTCCATAATCCCCGGTTCCGGATGTACCTTCACATGAATGATCGCCACCAGGATCAGTGCGCCTACCCAGATTGCCAGAATCGTATAAAATGGAGACATTGCTGAGCCGTAATTGCCAATTTCGTACACCGCTTCCGTATTCAGTCTGACCGGAGAGGAAATGAAACTGCCCAGAAGCTCCGGATCTGTTTTTAAAACATCTAACATTTCCTGATACTGTTCATCACTTGTTAATGTTGTAATGTCCGTGCGTATCTGGTCGAGTTTTTCCTTCATATCGACTGCCATATCGCGGGAAGATACCAGTCCATCCATACCGGAAGCCAGCGTATCGCCATACTCATCAAGCACCTCCGTCACTCCGCTGAAATCGCCGTCTACGCCGGCCAGAATCGCCTGTGCCGAATTCAACGATCCCTGCATGGAATTGATCGTGGAGCGAAGCTGCGGTTTGATGGAATAGTTATATGTATCACCAAGCGCATTGATCTGTGTTTTGCACGCCGAAATTTCATTTATGATCTGCTGCTCCAGTGTCCTGACTGCATCTACCCCTGCTCCTGCATTCGTTGCTACAGAATCGAGATCCGTTGCGATCTGATTCAGCTGCGTCTGAATGGTGGAAACCTGAGTGTTGACCTCTTCATAACCGGAAATAGAAGCTGTTGCGGAACCGAACATCTGCTTTAAGTAAGGCATGACTGCCTGTGCGCCGGTCAGTCCGTTCGTCACTGTTCCTTCCTTCCCTTCAAGATTGGAAAGATCACTCTGAACAATCGCAGATACCTGATCCAGCGTAGTTCCCATCATATCCAGACTGTAGCTTACCATATCCGAAACTGTATCCGCACTCGCAGTACCGGAAGTGATCGCGCCCTGCATTGCATTTACTGTATTCTGTCCATTTCCAACCAGATTATTCAGATCCGGGATCATCGTCTGTGTCGTATCGATCAGACTGGAAGCCGAACCGGTCACACTGATAAAGGAATTCATGATATTGATATAATTCTGCAGATCGCCATCCAGTTCATCCAGCCGTGCGGTCACCGCATCCACGATAGAAACATTTCCATCCGTATCCGCCAGAACATTGCTCGCTTTCATAAGTGATTCGGCGATCGTACTGATAAAGGTGCTGTTCACCTGTTCCTGTACTGCGGTCTTTGCCTTTGATGTGATCTTCGGCGCGATCGCATTTTTCTTTTCATTTTCATAGTAGGTGATCTTCGGATGTGTGACATCTCCGCTCATAAAGCTGACCATATCCTTTGAAAAGTCTTCGGATATCACAAGTGCCGCATAATACTCGCCGCTGTATACACCGTCTGTTGCCTCATCCAGTGTATCCGGAAACACCCACCCGATCGTTTTATTTTCCTTCAGTCCGCTTAAAACACTGTCACCGATATTCATGGATATGCCCGCGACCTCTGTGCCTTCATCCTGAGAAACAACAGCAATTTTCAAATTGGAGGTTGCATCCTGTGAATACGGGTCCCAGTTGGAAAGAATATTAAACCATGCATACAGGGACGGTATCACAGAAAGTCCGATAATCACGACCACAGCTACCACATTGGTACTGAGCCTTCTGAAATCCGCACAGAAAATCCTAATTATGTTCTTCATCCGTATCTGCTCCCTCTTCTTCTATCGCAGGTGTTTCACTGCTTAATGTCGCATCCAGCCTTTTTACCGCACTTTTCAACGGTCCGTCCATATTCAGCATTCCAGGTCCGATCAGCGCCTCCACACCTGCATTTTCACGCTCATCCAGTTCATTCAGTTTTTCCTGCAGTTTGTAATCTCCATACTCGATCAGGATCAGATAAGATGCCAGGATAAACAGCGACACGATCCACAGCACAAGAAATATCGTCTTGGAACTTCCTGTCCAGAATAACATTGCCAGAAACACCAGCGGTATGATGATCAGGCATTTTAACCCTATGCGTATCCGCTTCTGATTCTTTAAATGGATCTTCTGCTCATAATCCAGCAGGATGTCATACATTCTTTCATATTTGTTTCCATTGTCCGTACCCATCTGTGCGCTCCTTTCCCTCTACATCATTTTGGTGTCTTCCATACGTTTTTCCATGAAATGGTTCAGTTTTATAAACGGAATCCGTATCACAAGTCCGATCATAAGTCCTGCCACCGCAAATATGAGCAGCTCGGAAAGCGATTTCTCAAAGGTACTTCCATACATGCCGCCAACCGTCTCGCGCAGTGCATTGATCGCATACGGGAACGGGAAAAATATGTATACTTTCTGATAAAAATCAGGCAGGATCTCGATCGGATAGGTTCCGCTCGAACCGGCAATCTGTATTACTACGATCACGACCGCAAGTGCTTTTCCCATATCACCGAACGCGATCGTCAGTGCATAAATGAGCATGGAAAATGTAAAACTCGTAACAGACGCTGCAAACCAGAACAGTCCCGGATACAGGATCTGGCATTTTAAAAGGAATATATCTCCGAGCACTACAACTGCTGCCTGCACCTGTCCCAGCACAAAGAACAAAAGATATCTTCCCAGGAACAGTTCATGGTGCTTCGGGTTGTCCAGTCTGGTCGGATCTGCCTTTACCTTGATCAGGGATACCAGAAGCAGCGCCCCTACCCATAGTGCCAGCACCGTATAGAATGGTGCAACTGCAGAGCCGTAGTTCTTCACTTCGTAGACCGCTTCTGTCTCAATGGATACCGGCTGCGCAAAAAACTCTCCGTAGGTTTCCGGATCTCCCTCCAGAATATCCATAAGGACATCGACCTTTTCATCTTCACCTGCCGCATCCAGTTTATCGGTAATATCCGTAAGCTCGCTGCTGACCGAACGAATCACGGCCTGGATCTGAACCAGACTGTCATCCAGACCGGACATTGTTGTCTCCACTCCGTTAAATACCACTCCCATGTTGCCAAGTGTACTGTTGAGATTATTTAACAGGTTCGTCACATTGGTAAGTGCCTGTGACATACTGTTTAATACATTGGACATCTCCGGAACCAGATTGTTTGAATAAATCCCCTTCATATTCTCAATGGACTGTTTGCAGTCAGAAAGAACATTTAAAACACCTGTGGCATCCAGATTCACTTCATTTTTTATATCATCCGCTGTCTTTGCCACATCATTTTTCTGATTCTCCAGCGTATCCGCAGCACCACCCTGGATCTTATTCAGTGCTACCCTGATGTCACCCGCACCGCTCTCCAGGGAATTGACTGCATCAAGTGCTGCCTGGATCTGATTCTTTGTTTCCTGGCTGATCTGTACATCGGACGGGATCTGTATATTATCCGGCAGCTGCACATTATCCGGTAACTGTGTATTATCCGGCAGCTGCACATTATCCGGTAACTGTGCATTATCCGGCAGCTGTGCATTATCCGGCAACTGCACATTATCCGGCAACTGTACATTATCCGGCAGCTTGCTGTCTGACTGATCCGCGGAGTCCTGTGCATCCTGTTCTTCCTGCAATTTTTCCTCAATCTGCTGTCTCTGCGCATCCAGGCCATCCTGCTGTTTTTGCTGTTCATTTGTCACCGACTGCCTGTTTAATTCTTCCAGCGTGCTGTGCAGTGTATTAAGCTGCGTGATCAGCGTCTCGGTATCCGTTTTCGTCTGTGTGATACTTTCTGCCGTCACCTTTGCCTTATCTCCGAGTCCTGCATTGGAAATATCTGTGGACACCGCATCCAGTGATGCCTGCACCTGATTGAGTGCGGCCTGCACATCAGTGTTGAAGCCGGCCAGCGTAACCTGTGATGCCGTAAGGCTCGTATTGGTATCCGTCACATCCTGTGCCGTACTGGATATCTTGCTGCTGAGTCCCGGTATCTTGTCGCTGGCGCTGTTGACAGACGCAGTCAATGCCTCGTTACTCTGGATAAAAGTATCTATCATACCGTCATACGCCTGCAGATTTGTATTGATATCTTTTAATTTATCTTCAAAGCTTTCAATTCCATCCGAATTTTTCAGATCTGCCGACAGCTGATTTGTCTCGGTAAAAACAGTGCTTGCAACCACTTCAATGAATTTTTCATTGATGCTGGTCTGCAGTGTCGTCGCCGCGGTATCCGTGATCTTCGGTGCAATCGCGTTTTTCTTTTCATTTTCGTAATAGGTAATGGATGTTCCCTTAAAGCCATTGGTCATGGACTCATACATATTGCTGGTAAAATCCTCACCAATGACCACCGCTGCATAATACTTTCCGCTGTATACACCCTTTAATGCCTTATCCTTGTCGGTGAATACCCATCCGATGGTATCGTTTTCTTTCAATTCATCGACAACTTCATCTCCCATATTGACCACAGTTCCATCATCCAGCGTATAATCCTTATCTTCCGACACAACCGCAATCTCCACGCTTGACGTATTTGCATAAGGATCCCAGTTGGAATAGATATTGAACCATGCATACAGTGATGGTATGATACACAGTCCAACCGCAATGACCAGCGCGAAAAAATTTCTGGCAAGCCCCTTTATATCCGACATAAAAATCCTGATTATATTTTTCATGAAGTATTTCCTCTCCCTGCTTCGCAATTTGGCAATAATCAGACTTAGTATAGCATAGAAATTCTGAAACAGAAATGAAATTTTTATTAAATATAGAGCCATCCCAACGCATTCTGCAACAGCAGGAAACATTTTCCCATCGTTTTTTATTCTACCGTTACGACTTTTGCAAGATTTCTCGGCTTATCCACATCATATCCCTTATCGGAAGAAACATAATACGCAAGAAGCTGCAGTGCAACAGCCGCCGGCAGGCACATAAATTCATCCCGCACATCCGCCAATACAAAGGTAAGATATCCTTCTTCCTCCTCCGGCATTACGCGGTCTTTTGCAAACAGCACAACGTCTGCTCCACGCGAACGCACCTCCCGGATATTGGAGATTTCCTTGGACAGGAGCTGTTCCTGGGTTGCCACTGCGACCACAGGTGTATGTTCCGTGATCAGCGCAAGCGGTCCATGTTTCAGTTCGCCGGAAGCATATGCTTCTGAATGGATATAGGAAACTTCTTTCAGCTTCAATGATCCTTCCATGGCGATAAAATAATCCAGGCCTCTTCCGATCATAAAAATATCCTTTGCCCCGATGATCCGTCCTGCAATATGATGGATCTTCTCTTTTCCGGCAAGCACTTCTTCCATGGTCGCCGGAACCTTCTTCAGCTCCCGCACAAAGGCTTTCGTCTCTTCTTCCGAAAAAACTCCTCTCACATATGCCATGCGTGCCACCAGCAGTGCAAACAACGCAAGCTGTGAAGTATATGCCTTTGTACTTGCAACAGCGATCTCCGGACCCGCGTTTGTATACAGTACCGCGCCGCTCTCTCTGGCAATCGAAGAGCCCTTTACATTAATAATCGCAAGCGATTTTGCTCCCTTTCCCTTTGCGTATTTTAATGCCTCAAGCGTATCAATCGTTTCGCCGGACTGTGACACTGCAATAACCAGTGTCTTTTCATCTACGACCGGATCAGTATACATAAATTCAGACGCCAGTTCCACGCTTACCGGGATATGCAGGAATTTTTTCATCATAAACTGTCCCGCAAGTCCGGCATGCATCGCAGAACCGCATGCTATGACACACACGCTTTCGCAGCCGGAGAGCAGGGAATCCTCTACCTGCTCCGCGGAAAAATCAGGCATATCATCTGTTGTCTTTTCCTCCAGCATACGGGCTATCACACGTGGCTGCTCTGCCATTTCTTTTTCCATATAGAACGGAAATCCGCCTTTTTCGCTCATATTGAGTTCAAAATCAATATCCAGATACTCGGGTTCTTCTTCTTTCCCGGAGAAATCCGTCAGTTTCATGGAATCCTTTCCCATTTCAAGCACATGATATTCCGGTACCACAAAATACTGTTTCGTGTATCTGCCGATCGCAGTCACATCCGAAGCCAGCATGGTTCCATCCGGTGTTTTTGCTGCCACGATCGGGCTCACGTTACGCACCGAATAGATCTTATCCGGCTGATCCGAAAACAGCAGTACGAACGCAAATGTTCCCTTCAGCCTGCTTACGGTCTTTTTGATACAGTCAAACGGATCTCCCTCATAAAAATGATCAAACACGCCGGCAGCGATTTCCGAATCGGTCTGCGACTGCAGTTTTCCGTTCAGATGATACTCAGCTTCCAGTTCTTCGTAGTTCTCAATAATTCCATTATGTACCAGGGTAACTCTGCCTACACGGTGTGGATGTGCATTCGCATCACACACACCGCCGTGTGTCGCCCATCTGGTATGCCCGATCCCGCAGGTCTGTGTCAGTTCTTTTTTTGCACATATCTTTCTTAAGTCCGCCACTCTTCCGGCACACTTATATATGGAAGTCTTCGTGCCGTCCTGATCCACAAGTGCCACTCCGGCGCTGTCATACCCGCGGTATTCCAGCAGTTCCAGTCCGTCCAGCAAAACATCCTTCACACTTTTTTTCCCTGTATAACCAATAATTCCACACATAAATTTTCCTCATCTTTCTATCATCAAAACTGTTCATTCTTAAGTTTATTTTTCTCATTCTTCCGTTATACCGTATTTGTTTTGCAGTTACCCGCATATTTGCCGGTATATCTCGCAGCGGAATCTACGAAAGGGCGTCCGCCGAATTTTCGATAACCCTTTTCCTCGTTAACCTGACCAGTCAGGTACATGGCGCTGGACGGGAAAATTTATCTCTGCTGTATACAGCAATTTCAGCATTGGGATGGCTCTGTATTCAATTTTCAAGGTGATTTTTCAATATATAGGATAAAAGATAAGTGCAAGCAATCAGCTTGCACTTATCGTCTCTTTCAAAATTCCGGTAATCTCTACCATAGATTTTTCAAATTCTTCTTCGTTGTTATTTTTAAAGATCAAAAGATCATCCTTGCTGTCTGAACTATCCAATTCTTCCGGAATATTAAAATTACAGGATGCAATATACTCATCCCAGTGCTCCAGCTTCCATGTATCGCGATCTGAATTGCGTTCGATCATACGCTCATGTACGATCTCCGGATCAGTCTGCACCCAGATAACAGAAAGTGTTGCACCTTTCTGGGCAAGCTGCTCCTTTAAATTATTCATATAGGATACATCGCGTACTTCTCTGGTAAACGGCGCATTGATCAGCACGATATCATCGTACTCCAGCGCTTCAAGCGCAAGATCAACCACACATTCATACTCATAATCGCGGATATTCTCTTCAAAGAAATCACTGCTGCGGTTGTAAGGCTCACCTGCAACCTTAAAGATCTGTTTGGAAAGCACGATCAGTGTATCCTTGTCCAGATAAACACAATGCTTCAGACGCTTAGCCAGTGCCTTTGAAATATACGTTTTACCGCAGGCCGGCGGTGATGTTACGATGATTAACTTCTTAGCCATTCTAATTTTCCTCCCTGAAATTGGATAAATATATATTTTGATATTTTTTTAACATTCTAGAATATACATTATAAATACATTTTTCTCATTTTTCAATCATTTTTATTCCATACTTTTTCACATAAAAGCATGTGTAATCCATCATTTTTTATTTATATCTGTTCAATCATTTTTACAGTCGCAGAATATTTTTGTCATTTTCACCAATTTTATGTTTTGATATTCCGTCGTTTTCTGTCAATCTGCTTGAAAAATGTGGATTTTTATCAAAAAAATTTTCTCTCCAGCAGGGAGGCTTTTCTCTTTTATTTTTTCAGTTACTGTGCCAGCACCTTTTCAATCTCAACCACATACATCGTATGAAAATCGTTTTCCGGATACCAACGTTCAATATTCGTTTTGTCAAGAAAGTACGCCGCTTCCAGTGGCTGTGCATACAACTTTTTGCATATAAATGCAAGTCTTGCCCCGGCAAAATACGGAACCCCCGCTTCCTCGGCAACCACAAGACCTGATTTTTCAATCTTGTCTTCGTCCCTTCCGGACACCGTACCGAAATAATTTAATTCTTTACGGTAATTCTCCGGGAGAACGCTGATCGACATTTCTGCCGCTGCGTCCACAAATTCCTTGGTGTAGCGCTGCGGACGGATAAACAGGAATGCAACCTGTTTGCCCCACATCACGCCGATGCCTCCCCAGGAAGCCGTCATTGTGTTTACCTTTCCGTCCTTTTTGGCTGTTAAAAGCAGCCAGTCTTTCCCTATCATCTTAAATGCATTTTCATTCAGTGCCTCACATGTGATCTCTTTCATGATATAATCACTCCTTCCTTCTGATATCCAATCATTTCTATTATATTTACTATTTGTAATTTGCACAACTCAATTTTTTATACACAGATTTTCTTTATTCACAACAGATCTGCTTTTTTCCTGTTGACCGCCATTTTCAGCTACTGATTGGTCCTGGCCGATGCTCCCTAAAAAAGAAGCAGATGAGAAACCTCACCTGCTTCCTTCTTTTACCATTTCCAGAAAATACTGATGTACTCTGAGGTCTGCATCCAGTTCCGGATGAAATGCCGTAACTAACTGATTGCCCTGACGTGCCGCCACGATCTTTCCGTCAACCGTCGCGAGCACCTCAACACCCTCATATGCATCCTCAATATACGGCGCACGGATAAATGTCATCGGGACATTCCCAATCCCCTTAAATTCTTCTTCTGTAAAGAAGCTGCCGAGCTGTCTGCCGTAAGCATTCCGCAGTGTGCGGATATTCATGGTTCCAAAGACCGGAACCCCTCCGTCCACTTCCCTTGCAAGAAGGATCAGACCGGCACAGGTTCCGTATACCGGAAGCCCCGCCTGTATCTTTTCAAGCAATGGTTCATAAAGTCCGTCCTCACGCATCAGCTTTGCCATAACAGTGCTCTCACCGCCCGGCAGAACCAGCGCATCAAACGTTCGCTCCAGATCTTTTTTCTGCCGGATCTCAAAAACCTCTGCCCCGAGTTTCTTTAACATCTGCTCATGCTCGAGGAATGCGCCCTGCAGCGCCAAAACTGCAACTACCATTTTACTTTCCCCGCTCTGCCATTAAAATTTCAATTTCCTGCTCGTTAATACCGACCATTGCCTCACCGAGGTCTGTGGACAGTTCTGCGAGCAGCTTTGCATCATTGTAGTTTGTGACTGCCTTCACGATCGCTGCTGCACGTTTTGCCGGATCTCCGGACTTAAAGATACCGGAACCAACAAATACGCCTTCCGCACCAAGCTGCATCATAAGCGCCGCGTCCGCCGGAGTTGCCACACCGCCCGCTGCAAAGTTTACAACCGGAAGCTTACCATTCTCATGCACATACTGTACCAGATCAACCGGAACCTGTAACTGCTTTGCCGCCTCAAACAGCTCATCTGCTCTCATATTCTGGATACGGCGGATCTCCGCATTCATCATGCGCATGTGACGCACAGCCTGCACAACATCTCCGGTACCGGGCTCTCCCTTGGTGCGGATCATGGATGCACCCTCTGCGATACGTCTGAGCGCCTCTCCCAGATCCTTGGCTCCGCATACAAAAGGTACTTTAAATTCATGCTTGTTGATGTGATATACATCATCTGCCGGTGAGAGCACCTCACTCTCATCGATATAGTCGATCTCGATCGCCTCTAAGATCTGTGCCTCTGCAAAATGCCCGATCCTGCATTTTGCCATGACCGGAATGGAGACCGCTTCCTGAATGCCGCGGATCATTTTCGGATCGCTCATACGGGACACACCGCCTGCCGCACGGATATCAGCCGGGATACGCTCTAATGCCATGACCGCGCATGCTCCGGCCGCTTCTGCGATCCTTGCCTGCTCCGGCGTTGTGACATCCATGATAACGCCGCCTTTTAACATCTGTGCCAGTTCTTTATTTAATTCATATCTGTTCTCTTTTTCCATACCTTTTCCTTTTCCATCATGATCTTTCATTTATTCGCTAGCTTATGATGGTAATTATAATAGAAATTGGTATTATGAAAAGAACCAGTTTTTGCATTTTTATCCAGTCCAGTTTATACTCTGATAAATTCTTTAAAAAACTCTTCACGCGGACACGGTTTCCCGTAATAATAACCCTGGATATAATCCGGTCCAAGTGCCCGGATGCGCGCAAGCTCGTCCTTCGTTTCCACGCCCTCCACACAGATCTTTAACCCGATGCTGTGCACCATGCGTATAACACAGAGCATGAGCTGGTTTTCATAATCATGCTGAAGTGCCTTCAGCGTGAAGCTGCGGTCCAGTTTTACAATGTGCGGCGCCATATTTCCGATATTCTGCAGATTGGAATAGCCCGTTCCGAAATCATCCAGTGCAATATAGACCCCATATTCTTTCAACTTATCCCAGAGCTCCTGAATAACAACATTGTTCTCCACATGCCCGCTCTCCGTAAGCTCTGTGATCACACTTTCCGGCTGAACATCCGCATCCTCAATACTGCGGATGATCTCCTCTAAGATCTGGCTCTTTAAGATCTGGATATAGGAAACATTGACACTGATCTTAAAGTCAGGCCTGATCCGCTGACACTCTCTGCACATGGCAAGCGCATTTTTTAATATCCATTTGCCGACCGGTATGATCAGTCCACTGTCTTCCAGAACCGGTATAAATTCCACCGGAGAGAGCATTTCATGTTCCGACATATGAAAACGAAGCAGTGTCTCCGCTGCAAAAAGCTGTCCGTTCCTTGCCTCCATGATCGGCTGAAAATAAAGCTCAAACCCTTTAAAATCCTCTCCGACCGCCTGACGTACCGCCCTGAGAATGTTCCTCCTGCGCAGAAATTTCTGATAATCCGCATCCTCAAACAGATATACCTGATTCTTTCCTGCGTTTTTCGCCTGGCTCAACGCAAACTGGGAAATCTTCATCATCGCACTGTAATCCAGACCTTTCACATGCTCACTGGTCACAATACCGCCGGAAATCGTATATACAGCCCTGTAATTATCCTGTTCGATCGAAGCCTCCAGCCTGCGGCAGATCGCATTGTAGACCTCCACCGCCTGTCCAATCGTTCCTCCGCAGTAATCCATAAAAATAAACTCATCTCCGAGGATACGGTATATCTGCTGCCCTGCCTGCGCTACTGCCTTCATGCAGTCCGCCAGCACACGCAGCACATGATCTCCGTATTCCATCCCAAAACGCTCGTTAATGTCTTTGATGTCATCGATACCGACACGCAGGATATAACCTGTCCGATGCTCGCCATGATACTGCATGAGATGCTCTTTAAATGTATTTTCGCCGAGCAGATTGCTGACATTGTCTGCCGCCTGTCTCGCTCCGATCTCATTGATGCAGCCAAGCAGGAATTTTTCTTTTCTTTCTCCCAAAAGATAAATACGTCCCCTGCAGTTGATCCAGATCGGCTGACCGTCCCTGCCGATCCATCGATACTTGACGTTATGTGAGTCTTTTTCTCCACATAGCATTTTCCCGAGATCTTCGGTCAACATGGCAACATCATCCGCGTAAACAAACGTTTCATGTGCCTGTACCACCTCATGGAAGAGATTGGATGGCAGTGCAAACCGCTCTACCGCTTTTTCTGAAATATAATAGGTATCATTTGTAATGTCATACGCATACAGGTAATCATTCATACAGGGAGCAAATTTGTCGATTATATCACAAAGCTGCGCAAACGTGCTCCCTCTTTCCCATTGTTCCATACGATATCCCTCGCCCTCTTTTTGCCTTTGTAAATTCTGCATTTAAATCAAGTCTAGCACAGTTCTCTGACTTTTACCACAGGAAATGGAAAAAATATATTAAAATATATGTGAAATTTTTCAAAATTTTGTTAACTCTCACAGAAGCAACATTTACTTTGTAATTTTATATCAAAAAAACGAACTGTAACAAGCCTCCCCTCATGATACCTGTCACAGTTCGTTTTTCTAAGACTTTACAGCCTATAAATATAGTGTAGCATACTTTTTCTTTGGTTTCATTCGTAAAAAATCGACTATTTTCGACTGCTGTCTCTCCACAGCTTCTATTTTTCCATTTCACGGATCAGATTTACCATCTCGATCGCACTGACTGCGCAGTCAAAGCCCTTGTTTCCGGCCTTGGTCCCGGCACGCTCGATCGTCTGTTCGATATTTTCTGTGGTCAGTACACCGAACAGTACCGGCACGCCGCTCTGTAAGGATACATTTGCAATGCCTTTTGACACTTCACTGCACACATAGTCATAATGAGATGTATTGCCCCGGATGACCGCACCCACGCAGATCACTGCATCATACTGTTTGCTCTGTGCCATCTTCTCTGCGATCAGTGGAATCTCAAACGCGCCGGGTACCCATGCGACCGTGATATCGTCATCTTTTACTCCGTGGCGCAACAGCGCGTCCGTTGCACCGCCGAGCAGCTTTGTTGTGATAAATTCGTTAAACCTCGACGCAACGATTCCGATGCGCATGTCCTTTCCTTCATTTCCTGCTACTAATTTTCCTTCTAATGTTTTCATTTTTGTTCTCTCCTTTTTATACTTTGATAAATTTTTATTCTGCTTCTCTGATATCCAAAAGATGTCCCATACGTTTCTTTTTGGTCAGAAGATAAAATCTGTCATAGCGGTTTGCCGGAATCTCGATCGGAACACGTTCTTTGATCTCCATGCCAAAATCGGAAAGCTGGTAAACCTTATCCGGATTGTTGGTCAAAAGCCGCAGTGTCTTTACGCCAAGATCCTTTAAGATCTGCGCTCCGATGTAGTATTCACGCATGTCCTCCGCAAATCCGAGTGCCAGATTTGCCTCCACGGTATCCATACCTTCGCTCTGCAGTTCATATGCCTTTAACTTATTTAACAGTCCGATACCTCTTCCTTCCTGCCGCATGTAGAGCAGAATACCTCTTCCTTCCGCCTCGATCATACGCATCGCCTGATCCAACTGCTGCCCGCAGTCACAGCGCGCAGAATGGAACACATCTCCGGTCAGGCACTCGGAATGCACTCTGCACAGCACATCCTCGCCATCGCCGATATCACCCTTTACCAGTGCCACATGATGTTCCCCGTTCAGGAGGTTGCGGTAACCATAGGCTCGAAACTCTCCATATTCCGTCGGAAGGATCGGGCTTGCCACACATTCAACCAGTTTCTCATGCTTTTTGCGGTAATCCTGGATCGCCTGGATCGTGATAAAGCAGATGTTCCATTTTTCTGCCAGTTCAATCAATTGTGGCGTGCGCAGCATCCGTCCGTCATCTCCCATGATCTCACAGCAGAGCCCGCACTCCTTTAAGCCCGCGAGGCGCATCAGATCCACAGTAGCCTCAGTGTGTCCGTTGCGCTCTAAAACGCCGTTTTTCTTTGCGCGGAGCGGGAACATATGTCCCGGTCTTCTGAAATCCTCCGGCTTTGCATCGTCCGAAACGATCTTTCTTGCCGTCAGGCCACGCTCCTCCGCCGAGATTCCGGTCGTTGTATCTTTATGATCCACAGACACCGTAAATGCCGTCTCATGATTGTCTGTATTGTCCTGCACCATCTGCGGAAGCTGGAGCTTTTTGCAGAGTTCGCCGCTCATCGGCATGCAGATCAGTCCTTTTCCGTGCATTGCCATGAAATTCACATTCTCTGTCGTTGCAAATTCTGCAGCACAGATAAAATCACCCTCATTTTCTCTGTCCTCGTCATCCGTTACCAGAATGAGCTTTCCATTACGGAGCGCCGCAAGTGCCTCCGGAACTGTATTAAATTCAAACATCTTTTTTCCTCCTTTTAAAATCCATAACGCTGTAAAAATGCTTCATCGATCCCGCTTTTTGTCTGCACAAACTTTTCGATATATTTTCCAACCATGTCGTTTTCCAGATTGACCAGATCCCCGATCTTCTTTTCCGCCAGTGTCGTCTCCGCCGCTGTATGCGGGATCACAGACACGGAAAAGTTATCACGCTCCACCGCCGCCACGGTAAGACTGATGCCGTCGATCGCAACCGACCCTTTTTCCACAATGTAATGCATGATCTCCGAAGATGCCAGAATGGTGTACCAGACCGCATTGTCATCCCGCCTGATGTGGATGATCTTTCCGGTGCCGTCCACATGTCCGGCCACCATATGCCCGCCAAAACGTCCGTCTGATGCCATCGCGCGTTCCAGATTCACATGGCTGCCCGGGCGCAGTGTCCCAAGCGCCGAGCGCGAAAGAGTTTCATTCATGACATCTGCGGAAAATGTCTTTCCGGTAATCTCTGTTGCTGTCAGGCAGACACCGTTTGTTGCGACGCTGTCACCGATCTTTAAATCGGAAAAGATCTTATCCGCCCGGACTGTGATCACTGCGGATCTCGCTCCTTTTTTTATTGCATCAACTGTTCCGATTTCTTCAATTATTCCGGTAAACATGAATATTTAACATCTCCTTCCACCAGGAAATCTGTTCCGATCCTGCGGACAGTCAGATCTGAAAGCTGCCAGCCATCCGCCGGAAGCGCAACACCGCATCCCTCTACCGGACTTTTCGCATCTGCCCCGCCGAACAGCTTCGGCGCGATGTATGCCTGTACCCTCTGCACAATGCCCTGCTTTAACGCAGAGAAATTGAGTGTCCCGCCGCCCTCTAACAGAATGCTGTCGATGCCTTTTTCTCCAAGCTGCTGCATCAGCTCATCCAGATCAATGTGCCCTTCTTTTTCCGGAACCAAAAGGACTTCACAGCCCGCCTCCCGGTATGGTGTAAGCTTTGCCTCATCTTTGCATGCCGTTGCAAGGATCGTCCTTGTCTCATGCGCGGTTGCCACGACATTGCCTGTAAGCGGTGTGCAAAGCTTCGTGTCACAGATGATGCGGATCGGGTCTCTTCCGCCCGGTATCCTGCAGGTAAGTCTCGGATCATCGGCAAGCACGGTTCCGACACCGGCCATGATCCCCATATACCGGTTGCGGTCCTTCTGCACATTTTCTCTTGCTTCTTCTCCGGTGATCCATTTCGATGCCCCGGATGCCGTGGCGATCTTTCCGTCCAGCGTCATCGCATATTTCATTACAACATATGGTCTTTTGTTTTTTATGTAATGGAAAAATACCGCATTTAACGCGTCACACTCACGCTTTAATACGCCGGTCTCAACGGTAAGTCCGGCATCTCTTAAAATCTGTATGCCTTTTCCTGCCACAAGCGGGTTCGGATCGCCCGATCCTGTCACCACACGCCGGATGCCGCTCTGTAAAATAGCTTCCGTGCAGGGCGGTGTCTTACCGTAATGACAGCACGGCTCAAGCGTTACATAGATCGTGGCACCCTCTGCACTCTCTTTACAGTCCGCCAGCGCATTGCGCTCCGCATGCAGCCCGCCAAATTTCTGATGCCAGCCCTTTCCGATCACCTTTCCATTCTTTACGATCACCGCGCCCACAAGCGGATTCGGATTTACCGCTCCCATTCCCCGCTTTGCCAGCTGCAGTGCCATATTCATGTAGGATTCATCCGTTGTCATAATGCTCCTTTCCGCAAAATCAAAAAATGCCCCAAAGACCACTGTCTTCGGGGCACCCTATTTTCGCTTTGCTTCCAAATAAAAAAACTCTGAAATGATCACCATCATCTCAGAGCATCTTTATCTTTTTCAAATATCGAAACATATCTCGTATCTTCTTTCATCCAGACTGTACTGTCGGCTTCGGAATCACACCGAATCATGCCTTGCGGCTCGTGGGCTTTACCACCGGTAGGGAATCGCACCCTGCCCTGAAGATCTTATTTACTTTTACGAGATTTACCATACCACTTATCCGGTTATTTTGCAAGAGGTTTTTTCCTGATCCGGTGCAGCTGCGGCTTTAAAGTGAGTTCGGACAGTACCATACCCTCCCGCGCATTTAACACAAATGCCACCGCATCTGCGACATCTTCCGGCACCAGACGCGCCTCCTCTTCCTCCGCTTCCCTAAAATCCGCATTCCGGTAGAGCTCTGTCTTTGTCATGTCCGGACAGATCGTCGTCACCCTGACCCCGTACTTTCTTGCCTCATCAAAAAGACTTCTGCCAAAGCTCAGCAGTCCTGCCTTGGTCGCCCCGTAAGCGCAGCCATGCGGATTGGAGCCAAACGCTGTGACAGACGCGATGTCTATGATATGCCCTTTGTTCTTTTTTAAGGTCCGCAGCAGCTGCGCACTTAAGATCATCGGCACTTCCAGATTTGTGCGCACCATCTCGGCGATCTTTTTCGCGTTCAGCTCCTCATGCAGGCCATAGTAGGCAACCCCCGCATTGTTGATCAGTACATGCACATCCCATTCCCCGGCGATCCTTTTTATCTCATGCTCTAATTTTGCTGTATCCAATAGATTACAGATGATTGGATGAAAATTTTCTTTTTTTAGTTTACATAATTCAAAATTTCGTCCGAAGCCGAACACTTCATAGTCCAGTTCACACAATGTCTCGCTCACCGCCCGTCCAATCCCGGACGATGCCCCGGTTACGATCGCAGCCTGCCTCATCTATGTTTCCTCCTTCTCCCATAAAAATATCTTTTCTTTCGGCAAATACCGTAAAAGCTGCTCCACCAGAAAACCTTCCATTTCCTGTGTCAGCGCTTTGCCATAATGATACACACCGCCGTCATTTTCATATGGAAACTGCACGACTGCGGAATCCGGTGCGTTCTTCCTCATTTTCTTTAAGTAATCCTGCGAGACACGGAAACTTCCGACGCTCACATCAAGAAGTCTGTCCCAGTTGATCTCTGCCATAACCTCTGCCAGCATGTTCTCATAATACTGCCGCCAGCTCGCATGATAGATCATCGGGTCAAAACAGAGCCGCACCATGCATCCGCGCGCCTGTGCTTCCGCCGCTGCCGCAATGCGCTGTGACAGCGACGGTGTATAATGCTCATATAATGTTATGATCTCCTGCGGTGACAGTGTAAATGCATACACGACCCGGTCAGACGGTTCTGCCATCTCAAAAAATCTGCGGTTCGCGCATTTTGTCCGAAGCTCGATCCGAAGACTGTGTCCGCCCTTTTGTTCTTTGCTGCCGCACTCATTTACAAAACGCACCCATTCCCCTGCGTATCCGGTGATCTCCTCCAACGCAAAGAGATCGGTATCGTAGGACACGCATAAGTACACATCATGCTGCGCAAGAACCTTTTGTACTTCCGTAAAAATATCCTCAAGATTCACAAAAATGACCAGATTTGCGGAAGGATACATTCCTTTCAGATAACAGTATTCACAATCGTAGATACAATTCATCACGCAGGACGTATAGTAAAAATACGGATTTCCAAAGCTCTGACAGACCGGTGCCCCGGGATAGAGCAGCGTTCCCTGTTTTGCCGCAATAATCAGGCTCTGCGCCCGGTGCTGCTTTCCATAATCCTGCCCTCTGCGGCAGAATACATCCTTGTAATGATCGATCTCTATGACCTGCGCTTTCGGAAATCTGCTAAGTATCTGCTGTGTCCGCGGATGCTCCATAACCGCACGCTCTACATAAATGTGGGAAAACGCCGGATTATAATAATTTTCGCCTGAGTTCTTCAAAACAGCTCTTCCCCTCTCTCTTATCCCTGCACGGGAGTTTTCCGGATTCGTACATTTCCCGGATCACCGTCCGGTAATCGATCCCTGAAAGCGTCCAGTAACGGATATGCTGCCGCACCATAGCCTCCATTGTCCTTGAAGCGTGAAGATCTTCTGCCAGACACTTGATATCCATCTTTTTTTCTCCCTGTTTCGTCTGACATTCACGTTCTTCTTCTGCTATCAGACGCAAGCTGTCAATGTATGCGCAGATCGCCGTCTCCTGCGCCGCGATCTTTTGCCCGATCTGCTCCGGCTTTCCGGACTTTCCGGCACCGGTAACCCCGTGGTCTGTCACTACCTTTAAAAACGACATCTGATGCGGTCCGAAAAAGTAGGCTCCCGCCTGATAGACCGCCGCCGCTTCCATATCATAAAGCTGCGCCCCTGTCTCATTTCCCAGCTCCTGTGTTTCATTCTCTCCACGGTAGGGAACCGCCTGCGTCACGATCTCCGCCTCCTCAAACGGATGGCGGTAGATCACATCCGGGTAAAACGTCCGCCCGGTTGTCTGTTCTGTGATCTTATTACAGAGAAAGATCTCTCCATCCCGCACAGACGGATCATTTGCATCTGCCGCCGCGCTTCCGATATTGACAAGGAAATCATTTTTTCCGGTTGGAAATTCACCAAATGTGCCGCTGACTGCGCACGCCGCCGCGATATTTCCGGCACCGGTTATGATCAGGCGTATCTTTAACTCCTCATTTTCAAAAAGCTGAAAATGGGTATGTTCTGTATCTTTTTTCAGTTTGTAATGCGCGATCACGCACTGCGCCTCCGCATAGAGTGCCGTAAACAGATAGATCATATTTTTCCGTCCTGCCTTTTTCGATTCACTTTTCCTATTGTACCATCCAAACGCAAAAAAAGACAGCCAAAACTGGCTGTCTTTTGCTGCTGCTGTTTAATAACCGATCGGTCTGTCGTGGCTGCTGGCCTTCAGACGTTCCATTGCTCTTGCAAGGGATGCCTTGGATCTGTAATATTCCTGAATGCTCTGCTTCTGGCGGAGCTGTTCCTCAGCACGCTCTTTGGCCTCTTTTGCACGGCGGACATCGATATCCTCCGGCGACTCGCAGGTATCCACAATGACCGTGGCACGATTGTTCATGATCTGGGCAAATCCGGTTCCGGTAACACCGTAGATCCAGTTGCCGTTTTCCTCTTCGATACGGATTTCTCCGACTTCCACGGCAAATGCCATATTCTCATGATGTGCCTGAATCGCTTTCTGACCATCCTCCAGCGGAAGAATGACCTGTTTGCATCTTCCGTCAAAAAACACGCGGTCGCAGGCAATCACTTTAAGACTAAATGTATTCATGCTTCATTCCTCCTAGTTGGCGGAACCTGTGCTGTCCATCTGTTTTGCCTTTTCCTTTACATCATCAATGGTTCCAACGTTAAAGAACGCAGCTTCCGGATATTCATCCATCTCACCGTCGATAATTGCCTTAAATCCACGGATCGTCTCTTTAAGCGGAACATATTTTCCCGGCATACCGGTGAAGTTCTCTGCCACATGGAACGGCTGAGATAAGAATTTCTGAATCTTTCTTGCACGGTATACGGTAAGCTTATCTTCCTCGGAAAGTTCTTCCATACCAAGGATTGCGATGATATCCTGCAATTCTGTGTATTTCTGCAGGATTTCCTGCACACGTCTTGCAGTTTCATAATGCTCTTTTCCGACTACATCCTCTTCCAGAATACGGGAATTGGATTCCAGCGGATCTACGGCCGGGTAAATACCCTGTTCCACGATCTTTCTGGAAAGAACGGTGGTCGCATCCAGATGGGCGAATGTGGTCGCCGGAGCCGGGTCAGTCAAGTCATCGG
>OIZA01000190.1_pt1 | contig 36550 bp, 31 predicted proteins | sample 1588381 | NCBI WGS metagenome assembly OIZA01 (sample SAMN03283277) | human gut metagenome | biome: human-associated habitat; material: feces | host: Homo sapiens | place: Peru | collected 2012 | reverse complement strand
CGGGAGTGATCCCTTCCCAGATCCCGGGGAGAGGCTGTGGGCCGGATTCTCCGGAAGCCAATGCCTACGAGGAAGAGAGAAGACTTTATTATGTGGGAATGACAAGGGCAAAGGAACAGCTGTATGTGTTTACCTTTGGGCCGAATCTGACTTCCGCTTTTTCCAGAGAAGTGTTTGATAAGCCTTCAACAGCCGTAAGAAAGACAGGTACGGCTGCCGGAACCAGAAGCGCACTGTTAAAGACACCGGACAAAAAGACGCAGAAGCTGCCGCCCCGGGAGGTGGAGGCATGTATCACAGCCTGTGCCCCCGGACGGGAAGTCCTGCATCAGAAATACGGAACCGGCAGGATCGTCTCGGTCTCTGCTGACGGCATTGCCCAGATCCTGTTCGCAGGGGAAAACAGTAACAGAAAGATTTCCCTTCCTATTGCTTTTACAGGGAAGATACTTACCTTAAAATAATACACACCAGAGAGGAAGAACTATGTATACGATTGTAGTGGCAGACGACGAAGAAGAATTACGCAGAGCCATCATAAGGAAGATCGACTGGGAAAGCATCGGTTTTCAGGTCGTGGGGGAAGCGGAGAACGGCATCGAAGCGCTGGAACTGGTGGAGCGGACGGAACCGGATCTGCTGCTGACGGATATCCGGATGCCTTTTGTCTCCGGGATCGAGCTGGCCAGACAGGTCAGAGAAGTACGGCCTACCACCCAGATCGCCTTCTTAAGCGGCTTCGATGAATTTTCCTATGCCCAGCAGGCCATTCAGTACAATATCATCAGCTACATGTTAAAGCCTATCACCATGGCGGATCTGACGGAAGAACTGAAGAAGATAAAGCTTAAGATCGACGGAATCTTCGCGGAATTCGATGCCAGAAAACATGACACCCCGGATCTGCAGCAGTTTTTCCTGCCTCTTTTGCTGGATGATTATGTGAGCTATGAAGGGGAAGAGAAGGAAGAACAGCTGACAGAACAGGCGATCCGCAGCGGCTTTCTGAAGGACCGCAACAATGCCTTTCAGTATGCGGTACTGGCCATCACGGTGGAGGATACCGAAGGGAAGAACCGGACGCGGCCGGAACTGGTACATTCCGTGGACATGATCCTGCAAAAATATATGAAGCATTATACCTTTGCCATGGAGGGCAGGCTCATTGCGGTGCTGGCGGCCACCACAGCCACCTTCGACCGGTATCTGCATATTGCCGTGGGAGAACTGGTACAGAGTATGGAACGTATTCTGAAAATGCATTGCCACATCGGCGTCAGCCGTATCAGAGAGCATCTGGGGGAATGCCATGAGGCCTACAGAGGAGCCATGAGCGCACTGGGGTATTGCACTCCGGGAGAGAGCAGCATCCATTACATTGCGGATGAAGAGCGGGACAATACCATGGACATGGAACTGGCGGCGGAGTGCGTTACCCAGATGGAGACCCTGATCCGCAGCGGTTCCAGGGAAGAACTGGAAAATTACCTGAAAGAGGTATTCGGCAGGCTGGAGACCCAGCAGGATGCTGCACTGAAATGCAAATTCCTTATCTTCCGGATGTCTTCGGCTCTGATCCGCATTGCTTACACGGTGACAGAAGATACCGCCCTGTTCCAGCGTTTTGCCATGCTGGAAGGCCCGGTAAGGGAATCCAGGGAACGCTTCACGACGTTATGTCTGGAAGTCTGGGAACTGGTCAATGCGGGCAAGAAAAAGAGCAGCCAGATCCTGTGTGAAAAGGCTATGCAGATCATTGACAAGGAGTACGGAGATCCTTCCCTGTCGCTGGTAGGTGTCAGCAACAGCATTCACGTAAGCCCCAATTATCTCAGCGCCCTGATCAAAAAAGAGACCGGCGCAAGTTTCGTGGATCTGTTGACGAAAAAGAGGATCGAGACGGCAAGGGAACTGGTACTGGGCAGTTCCATGAAGATGCGGGAGATCGCGGAGCGCTGCGGTTACAGCGATCAGCATTATTTCAGTTACTGCTTTAAAAAATATTGCGGAATATCCCCCAATGCCATGCGACAGGAGAAAGAATAAGATATGAAGAAACGAAAGACATCCCTTTCTTTTATCATTACGATACTGGTGGTGGGAATGGTTACCCTGTTTCTGCTGTGGTCTACTTTTTTCTTTTTGTCCCTGTATGTCAGCAGTATGAAGCAGGCGGCACAGACAAGCAGTGAGCAGGCGGTGACCCAGGCTTCCAATACCATTTCCAACTACATCACAGATATGCAGGAGATCATGAGCCTGATCGAGAAGGATCTGACAGGGAGCGGTGACAGTACCGGACAGACGCTGGAGACCCTCTGCAGTGTCCGGTCGGATCTGGTGGCGGTCTATATCTATGATGAAACCGGGAAGCTTGTGGATTCCCATACGGGATCCCATATTCTGAAGGAACATTATCTGAAGGATCTGTCCTATATTGCACTGGATGCTTATAATCCGGGAGTGCTCTATCTGTCAGAACCCCATGTGGAGTCCCTTTTGCAGGACTATTATCCCTGGGTGGTATCGGTACTGCAGGAGATTCCGGGAGCAGACGGACATAAGCTTCGGGTGGTTATTGATATCCGTTTCTCCAAAATATCGGCTTACGTGGACAACGTGGGAATCGGACAGCATGGCTATTGCTTTATCACGGATAGCAACGGAGAGATCATCTATCATCCCCAACAGCAGCTGCTGTATTCGGGGCTTAAGACGGAGGCCACGGAAGGTCTGGATCTGAGCCATAACGGTTCCTTTGAAACCGATGAACTGATCTGCAGCGTCCGGGAACTGGACAACTGTGACTGGAAGGTGGTGGGTGTCAGCTATATCAGTGAACTGGTGACGGCCAAAGAGATGGAACTGCTGGGGAACATCTGTGTCATGCTGACGATCATTCTGCTGACGACTATGGTGGTCAGCTTCCTGGTATCCAGACTGGTGACCAATCCGGTGCAGCGTCTGATCCGGGCTATGGAAGAGTTTGAGAAGGATGCGGCGGGATATGTCTACCAGCCCGTGGAAGGAACCACGGAGATCGAAGCCCTGTCCCAGTCCTACGAGCACATGGTAAGAAAGATCCAGAAGCTGATGAATCAGGTCCGGCAGGAGGAAATCTCCCTGCGCAAAACAGAGCTGAAGGCCCTGCAGGCCCAGATCAATCCCCATTTCTTATATAATACGCTGGATGCCATCGGGTGGCTCTGCGAGGAGGAAAGGTGTCAGGATGCGGTGGAGATGGTCAATGCCCTGGCGAAGCTGTTCCGTATCAGTATCAGCAAGGGACACGAATTGATCACCATTGAAAAAGAAGTGGAGCATGCCAGAAGCTATTTAAAGATCCAGAACTTCCGCTATAAGAATCAGTTTTCCTATGAGTTCCAGGTGGAGGAGGACTGCCTGCGATATTACTGTAACAAGATCACCTTACAGCCCATCATCGAAAATGCCATCTATCACGGACTGGACCGCATGGTGGAGGAAGGACATATCCTGATAAGGATCTACAGCGAGGGGGAAGATGTGATCTTTAGGGTGGAGGATAACGGTGTCGGCATGTCCGAGGAACAGTGTCGTTCGATCCTTCACAAGGAGCCGGGAGACAATTCCGGCATCGGCATCAAGAATGTCAACGACAGGATCAAGATCTATTTCGGAAAAGAGTACGGCCTCTCCATAGAAAGCGAACTGGACGAGGGAACCACCGTGCTCATACGGATGCCGAAGGTGGAAGAAAATGCAGCGGCAGGATGGGAGAAAGTATGAGAAAACAGAAAATGAAAAAAATACTGTCCCTGCTGCTTGTGGGAGTCCTGCTGCTTATGAGCATGAGCGGCTGTGGGAAAGATATGGAGACGGGGAAGGCTCAGGTGGCTTTCGTTGTAAAATCCACGAAGAGTGCTTTCTGGAAAAGCGTCTTTGCAGGCGCCCGGGCGGCGGCTACGGAATACAATCTGAACGTGACCTTTAACGGTCCGGAATCGGAAGAAGATTATGAGACCCAGAACGAGATGGTGCGGCAGGCCATGGAGGATGGGGCGGATGTGATCGTATTCTCCGCGGTGGATTACAATGCCAATGCGGAAATCATAGATCAGGCCGCCCAGAGAGGAATTAAGATTGTGGTTATCGACAGTGATGTCAACAGCGGCATGGTAAGCTGCCGTATCGGAACGAATAATCTGCAGGCAGGAGTACAGGCAGCGGAAGCGGCTCTGGCGGTGGAGGAGGACGAACTGTATATCGGTATCGTGAATTATGATGTGAATTCTGCCAACGGGCAGCAGCGGGAACTGGGATTCCGCCAGACGGTGGAGCAGGATCCGAGAGTAAAGGATATTACCACCATCAATGTCCTGTCCACCACGGAGGATGCCAGAGCAGGAGCCAGGGAGATGCTTCTGTCGGATTCCAGGATCAATGTGGTGGTGACCTTTAACGAATGGACCAGTCTCGGTGTGGGCTGGGCAATCCGGGATCTGGACCGGGGAGACCGGACCCAGGTGGTGGCTTTTGACTCCAATGTGGTCTCTGTGGGAATGCTGGAGACCGGAGAAGTGGATGCGTTGATCGTGCAGAACCCCTATGCCATGGGGTATCTGGGAGTGGAGACGGCGGCGAACCTGTTGAACGGACAGACCGGTGGCCCCAGCGTGATAGATACGGCCACCACCATCGTAACCAGAGAGAACATGTATGAGCGGGAGAGCCAGAAGATATTGTTCTCCTTTGAGGAAGACGGATATTAGGAAATATGATGGAATCACACAAAGTGTAAAAATATGTACAAAACATGAACGAAATGTGTACAGAATAGTATAATTTCTAACCCCATGCGTAAGATTTTGTATATCTTTTTTGTACAAGATGCCATATAATTACCTCATCAAGAGATGAAACACATACAATTTCATCAAAACAAGGAGGTATTTCATATGAAAAAGTTCATGTCACTGCTGTTGGTCGGCATTATGATGCTCAGCCTCGTAGCGTGCGGAAAGAGCGGCGGAGGAAGCGGAGAGTTGAACGTAGGAGTATTCTACTACACCTACAGTGATACATACATCTCCAGCGTACGTACCGCACTGGACAGTGCTCTTACCGAAGCAGGCATCAAGTTCCAGAACTATGACGGCAACAGTAACCAGACCACCCAGAACGAACAGATCGATACCGCTATTGCACAGGGTACCAACCTTCTGATCGTCAACATCGTAACATCCGGTTCCGTAGACGCTTCCCAGGCCATCGTTGACAAGGCAAGCGCAGCAGGAATCCCCGTTATCTTCTTCAACCGTGCAGTTGAGTCCGATGAGGATGAAGGTAAGGTATTAGGCAGCTATGACAAGTGTGCATTCGTTGGAACCGATGCTCCTGAAGCAGGTCATATGCAGGGTAAGATGGTTGGTCAGTATGTAGTAGACAATTTTGACGCCATCGACTTAAACGGCGACGGCAAGATCAGCTATGCAATGTTCATGGGTCAGTTAGGTAACGTAGAAGCAATCTATCGTACCCAGTACGGCGTAGAAGATGCAGATGCAGTGATCACCGCAGCAGGCAAGCCCGCTCTGGAGTACTTCGATGCATCCAATACCGATAAGTACCAGGTTGACCAGGACGGTAACTGGTCCGCAACCGCAGCGAACAACTACATGACCACCAATCTGTCTCAGTACAATGAGTCCGCTGGTAACATGATCGAGCTGGTTATCTGCAACAACGACGGTATGGCTGAAGGTGTTATCTCCGCTCTGAACGACAAGGGCTACAACTTAGGCGATGGCAGCAGCACCACCATTCCTGTATTCGGTGTCGATGCAACTGACGCAGCCAAGCAGCTGATCGCAGATGGCAAGATGACCGGTACCATCAAGCAGGATGCAGAAGGTATGGCAAACGGTATTGCTTACCTGGCTAAGAACATCCAGGCTGGCAAGGATCTGATGGCAGATACCGACAGCTTCAACATCTCTGAGAAGGTTAGCAACAAGATTTACATCCCTTACGCTACTTACACCGGAGAATGATCTGAATAACAAGTAAATAAAAGGAGCGGCTGCTGCATCTGGCAGCGGCCGCTCTTTATGTATAGGAGGATGCGTATGGGACAGGAAGTATTACTTCAGATGACAGACATATGCAAGGAATTCCCCGGCGTAAAGGCACTGGATCATGTATCCCTTACCGTAAAAAAAGGAACGGTACACGCGCTCATGGGAGAGAACGGCGCCGGTAAATCCACCTTAATGAAGTGTCTGTTCGGCATCTACAGTAAGGATGCAGGCAAGATCGAACTGGAAGGCAAGGAAGTTCATTTCAAGAATTCCAGGGAAGCATTGAATAACGGAGTGGCCATGGTTCATCAGGAACTGAACCAGGCACTGAAGAGAAATGTCATGGATAATATCTGGCTGGGCCGTTATCCCATGACAGCAGGTATCATGGTCAACGAGCACAAGATGCTGGAAGACACCAACAAGATTTTTGAAGAACTGGGGATCGCTGTAGATCCCAAGAGAATCATGAGTACGATGCCGGTATCTCAGCGTCAGATGGTTGAGATTGCGAAAGCGGTATCCTACAACAGTAAGATCATTGTATTCGACGAACCTACTTCATCCCTGACGGAAGAAGAAGTGGAGCATCTGTTCAAGATCATCAACATGCTTCGTGACAGAGGATGCGGTATTATCTATATTTCTCATAAGATGGCAGAGATTCTGCGGATCGCAGACGAAGTCACCGTCATGCGTGACGGTACCTGGATCGCAACGGAGCCTGCACAGAACCTGACCACAGACAAGATCATCAAACTGATGGTAGGCCGTGAACTGACCAACCAGTTCCCGCCCAAGACCAACAAACCCGGAGAGGTGGCGCTGGAAGTAGAACACTTAAGCGCAAGATATTCCTTATTACAGGATGTATCCTTTACGGCGAGAAAAGGCGAGATCGTAGGTCTGGCCGGACTGGACGGCAGCGGCAGAACGGAGACACTGGAGAACATCTTTGGTGTGGCCACCAGAAAAGACGGCGTGATCAAACTGGACGGCAAAGAGGTCAGAAACCGCAATGCCAGAGAGTCCATCAAGAATGGTTTTGCACTTCTGACGGAGGAACGTCGTGCTACCGGTATCTTCGGAATCCTGAATATCCGGGAGAACACAGTGATCTCCAGTTTGAAGAAACATAAAAAAGCAGGATTTTATCTGAGCGATAAATCCATGGAGAAGGACACCGCATGGGCCATCGATGCCATGCATATCAAGACCCCTTCCCAGAAGACAAAGATCCGGTCACTGTCCGGTGGTAACCAGCAGAAGGTTATTCTCGGCAGATGGCTTCTCACAGAGCCGGAGGTGCTGATGCTGGATGAGCCTACCAGAGGTATCGACGTAGGTGCAAAATATGAGATCTACCAGCTGATCATCGATCTGGCCAACAAGGGCAAAGTTGTCCTGATGGTATCTTCGGAGATGCCGGAACTTTTAGGCGTGTGTGACAGAATTCTGGTCATGAGCGGCGGCAGGCTGGCAGGAGAAGTAGATGCCAAAAATACGACACAGGAAGAGATCATGTCTCTTGCTGCAAAATATGTATAGGAGGATATGCGTATGAATCCCGGCAAAGCAATTCAGAATAAAATAAACGGCGTAAAGCAAAATTTTGCAGACTACAAGAAGCTGGACAGCAGAGACAAGAAGACCTACTGGAAAGAATTTTTCCTTAACAATGCTTTATATATCCTGCTGATCGTAGCAATCATTTACACTTACATCCAGAACTCCAATTTCCTGTCGGCGGCTTCCATTGTCAACATCATCAGCCTGTCCGCAGCGAACCTTCCCATTGCCTGTGGTATTGCAGGATGTATCGTATTGACTGGTACCGACCTGTCCGCAGGACGTGTGGTAGGACTTACCGCATGTATCACGGCTTCCCTGATGCAGTCCGTGACTTATGCTACCAAGATGTTCCCGAACCTTCCGGTACTGCCTATCCCTCTGGTGATCCTGATCGTACTGATCGTCGGTGGTCTGGTAGGATGGGTCAACGGTTTCTTCGTAGCGAAGTTCCAGTTACATCCCTTCATCGTAACTCTGGCTACCCAGCTGATCGTATACGGCTTACTGTTAATGTACATCATGATCAACGGCAATAACGGACAGCCTCTGTCCGGTCTGGACCAGCACTTCAACGACGTGGTAAAGGGCAGTGTGATCTCCTTTAATGCCGGTGGCGCCAGAATCGCCATTCCTAACTATGTATGGCTGGCAGCATTGATCGTTATTATCATGTGGTTTATCTGGAACAAGACCACCTTCGGTAAGAACATGTTCGCCGTAGGTTCCAATCCGGAAGCAGCAAAGGTATCCGGTGTTAACGTAATGAGAACCACCATTTTAGTACATACACTGGCAGGTGCCATGTACGGTCTGACCGGTTTCATCGAGTCTTCCCGTATCGGTTCCAACACAGCAAATACCGGATTGAACTATGAGTGTGATGCCATTGCAGCCTGCGTTATCGGCGGTGTCTCTTTCGTAGGTGGTACTGGTAAGATCAGTGGTGTCGTACTTGGTGTATTCCTCTTAAGAATCATCTTCGTGGCACTGAACTTCCTGTCCATCAACATGAACATGCAGTACGTGATCAAGGGTCTCATCATTCTGGTTGCCTGTGCGATCGATATGAGAAAGTACCTGGTAAGAAAGTAATCATAGAATCATAACTTATAGGAATGCGCCGGATACCAGGTGTCCGGTGCATTTCCCGTATCAGAACAAAGTAAAGCCAGAAAGCGAAGGAAAAACTATGAATCAGGAACAAGTGACAACAGAGAATACAGAAGAAAAGACAGCAGAAGTCACCACACAGTCTGAGACGTCTGGACAGACGCAGGAACCGGTCCGCCCGAAGGGAAAATGGTTCGGCCGCGGTATCTACGGAAGCAAGGATGTCCCCATCCGCATTCTGGACGGCCTGATCGGTGTTCTGATCGTGGTGATCGTGGGAATGATCATTTTCTTCGCGGTACGCGGTGGATTCAACATTGTGTACGATACGGATGGTGGAAGTGTAGTGGCAGCTCAGAAAGTGCGCTACGGCGAATTTCTTACAGAGCCCGAGACACCCTACAAGCCCGGCTACACCTTTGATGGATGGTATACGGAAAAAGAAGGGGAGACGGCACTGTGGTATTTCCAGTCGGAGAAAGTCACCGGCGATATGACTCTGACCGCCCACTGGGTTCCCGCACAGTTCACCGTGAAATTCGACTATGACGGCGGCACCGACGCTGACGGCTCTGTCACGGAATCCAAACAGGTGACCTTCGGTGAGACCTACGGCGAACTTCCCACCCCAGTAAAAGAGGGCAATACCTTCGCCGGCTGGGAGTACAGCGGCCAGATCATCACCGCTGACACCGTTGTCCAGATGACCGGAGAACATGTCCTCACTGCCACATGGAACTAATATTGGCTTTTTAAATACAAAAAGACCTCCGTATACTGCAGGCAGTAAACGGAGGTCCTTTACATATCTTCTTAAGCTTTCTTATTGATCATGGCACGCTTTCTCATGGTCGGATCCAGGATCTTCTTACGGATACGGAGGCTTACAGGAGTTACCTCCAACAGCTCGTCGGTATCGATGAAGTCCAGAGCCTGCTCCAGAGACAGGATCTTGGGCGGTGTCAGACGCAGAGCCTCGTCGGCGCTGGAGGAACGGGTGTTGGTCAGCTGCTTCTTCTTGCAGACATTGATCTCGATATCCTCGCTGCGTCCGGTCTGACCGATGACCATACCGGAGTATACCTTTTCACCGGGTCCGATGAAAAGAGTACCACGCTCCTGTGCATTGTACAGACCGTAGGTGATAGCTTCCCCGGCCTCAAATGCGATCAGGGAACCCATCTTACGGTACTGGATATCTCCCTTGTAAGGGCCGTAGTCGTCGAATACCGTGTTCAGAATACCGTTACCCTTGGTATCGGTCATGAACTCACCGCGGTAACCGATCAGTCCTCTTGCGGGGATGGAGAACTCCAGACGGGTGTAGGTACCACCGGAGATGGAACCCATGTTGCGGAGTTCACCCTTTCTCTGGCCCAGCTTCTCGATAACTGCACCGGCAAACTCATTGGGAACATCAATGTAAGCCAGCTCCATGGGCTCTAACTTCTTGCCGTTCTCATCGGTATGATACAGAACCTCCGCCTTACTTACAGCGAACTCAAAGCCTTCACGACGCATGTTCTCAATCAGTACGGACAGATGCAGCTCACCACGACCGGATACCTTGAAACGGTCAGCGGATTCGGTCTCTTCCACACGTAAGGAGACATCGGTGTTCAGCTCACGGAACAGTCTGTCACGCAGGTGACGGCTGGTAACGAACTTACCTTCCTGACCCGCCAGAGGAGAATCGTTTACCATGAACTGCATGGCAATGGTAGGCTCACTGATCTTCTGGAAAGGAATAGGTACTACATTCTCGGGAGAGCAGAGGGTGTCACCGATGTGGATCTCGCTGATACCGGAGATCGCAACGATGGAACCGATGCCTGCTTCTTTGACTTCCACTTTATTCAGACCGTCGAACTCGTACAGCTTGCTGACCTTGGTCTTGATGATCTTGTCGGGATCGTGGTGGTTACAGATGACCACATCCTGATTCACACGGATGGTACCGTTGTCTACCTTACCGACACCGATACGGCCCACATATTCATTATAATCAATAGTACTGATCAGTACCTGGGTAGCTGCATCCGGATCTCCTTCGGGAGCGGGGATGTAGTTTAAGATCGTCTCAAACAGAGGCTCCATATCGGTACCCATCTCGTCGGCATCCAGAGAAGCAATACCGGCCTTTGCGGAAGCGTATACGAAAGGACAATCCAGCTGGGAATCATCCGCATCCAGCTCTAAGAACAGCTCCAGTACTTCGTCCACGACTTCATCGGGTCTTGCTTCAGGACGGTCGATCTTATTGATACATACGATAACGGGAAGCTTTAATTCCAGTGCTTTGCGAAGCACGAATTTGGTCTGGGGCATGGCACCCTCGAAAGCATCCACTACCAGAATAACACCGTTTACCATTTTCAGGACACGCTCTACCTCACCGCCGAAGTCCGCATGGCCCGGGGTGTCGATGATGTTGATCTTGGTACCCTTATACATAACAGCAGTGTTCTTGGACAGAATGGTGATACCACGCTCACGCTCGATATCGTTGGAGTCCATGACACGCTCGGCAACTTCCTGATTTTCACGGAATACACCGCTTTGTTTTAACAGCTCATCCACCAGGGTCGTTTTACCGTGGTCTACGTGAGCAATAATTGCAACGTTTCTGACATCTTCTCTTTTTTGTCTCATAAAAATCCTTGCCTTTCTAAAAATGCGTGCAACTGATTTAACCTTTTTTCAAACCGTTTCAGTATAGCACTTATCATTTCCCGGCGCAAGAAAAAACCGTGGAAAATCAACGTTTTTGGTGGTTTTCCATATGAAAAAGTATGGAAAATAAATCCCTTTTGTGCGGTATTTGCATTTTTACGCGATGAGTTTTAGTACTCAAACAATGGATTTTAGAGTATAAATAGTAGTGCAATACATAAAGATTGTTGTAGAAGAGTCAGAAGATGTAGAAGGGAGAACAAAAATGACAGATAAGGTTATTGAAAACAATCAGGTAACGGTGATGGGGGAAGTAGTAAGTGATTTTTCCTACAGCCATGAGATCTACGGGGAAGGATTCTACATGGTGGACATCAAATGTACGAGACTGAGCGACAGCTTTGACATCATACCGGTGATGGTCTCGGAGAGGCTGTTAGACGTGACGGCAAGCTACATCGGCATGCTGTTGTGCGTGAACGGACAGTTCCGTTCCTATAATCGCCATGAGGAGCGCAAAAATCGTCTGGTGCTGTCCGTATTTGCCAGAGAGGTGAAATTTATTGAAGAGATGGAAGAAAGCTCGAAGACGAACCAGATCTATCTCGATGGATATATATGCAAGGAGCCGGTATATCGCAAGACGCCGTTAGGCAGGGAGATCGCCGATCTGCTGCTGGCGGTAAACCGCCCTTACGGTAAGTCCGACTATATTCCCTGCATCTGCTGGGGACGCAATGCCCGCTATGCTGAGCATTTCAAGGTGGGAGAACGCTGTGCTATCTGGGGAAGGATCCAGAGCCGGGAATATATGAAGAAGCTGGATGAGGAGCATGTGGAGAAAAGAGTAGCCTTCGAAGTGTCTGTCAGCAAACTGGAACTTCTGGAGGAGGCCCAGGTGCAGGAATCCATCGTTTAACGACAAAAGATTGCAAAAAGTGACAGGATATGGTATAAAAGAATGCATAGATATTAGCAACTGTGTACAGCTATTGAGCGTCAGATACGCAGATAGACCATGAGGTGTGGAATGGCAAAGGGATGCATCTATATTTATACCGGCGATGGCAGAGGCAAATCACCGGCAGCAATCGGAAGAGCAGTGCAGGCGGCGGTAGAAGGCAAGAGAGTCGTTATTATCCAGTTCCTGAAGGGAAAGGGATTGGGAGATTCCGATTTCCTGCGCAGAATGGAGCCGGAGATCAAGCTGTTCCGCTTCGAGAAGTCCGACGGTAATTTTGTGGAATTGCCAGAGGAAAAGAAGCAGGAAGAGATCCAGAATATCCGCAACGGCATCGGTTTTGCCAAGAAGGTACTGACTACCGGAGAGTGCGATCTGCTGATCCTGGACGAAGTACTGGGACTGGTGGAGAAGGATATTATTACGGAGGATACGCTGAAGGCATTACTGGAATGCCGGGGAGATACGGATGTGATCCTGACGGGAATCACCTTAAACGATGAGATCTGCGTTCTGGCCGATGAAGTGTCCAAGATCGAAACGGTAAAATTCAAGGTCTGGGATTGACAGTCACATGGGTTGATGCTATCATAAAACTATATTTAAGAAGATAGAGGTTGCGTTTTTCAAGAGTATTTTTTCGGAGGTAACAGGTACCGTTGAGGGAAGAAGAAAGGGGAACACGCCGAAAGATAGGGTATCCTGTATATGTTATCTTGGGCATGCGTTTAAGAAGCGTATGACTGTCATCTCGTAAGCAGATGGGGCGCTATCAATTAAGCTTGGATAATCAGCGCCAGCGCCATTGTGCGCTGGCGTTTTGCAAATGGAGGAAGCATATGGCTATTTTTAAAGGAGCAGGCGTGGCTATCGTCACACCCATGAACGAGGACGGATCCGTCAATTATGAGAAATTCGGTGAACTGATCGAATTCCAGATCGCAAACGGCACAGATGCCATTATCGTATGCGGTACTACAGGAGAGTCATCTACCCTGACCCACGAGGAACATCTGGATACCATCAAATATTGTGTGGACAAAGTAGCGAAGAGGATCCCCGTAGTGGCAGGTACCGGTTCCAACTGTACCGAGACCGCGGTATATCTGTCTCAGGAGGCGGAAAAATACGGTGTGGACGGCATTCTGCTGGTAAGTCCCTACTATAATAAAGCGACCCAGAAGGGACTGTACCGTCATTTCAAGACCGTTGCGGATTCCGTGAAGGTTCCCGCCATTCTGTATAATGTACCCAGCCGTACTGGCTGTAACATTCTGCCGGAGACCGTAGTTAAGCTGTGCAAGGATGTGGAGAATATCGTAGGTGTCAAGGAAGCCAGCGGCAACATCAGCCAGATCGCTCATCTGGCAGCCATCGGTCAGGGCGTTGTGGATATTTATTCCGGTAATGATGACCAGATCGTACCCATTCTGGCACTGGGCGGTGTCGGAGTGATCTCCGTGCTTTCCAACGTAGCACCCACACAGACCCACGAGATCTGTCAGAAATTCTTCGACGGAGATGTGGCAGGCAGCCGCCAGATGCAGCTGGATGCCATGGATCTGTGCAACGCACTGTTCTGTGAAGTGAACCCGATCCCCGTGAAGACCGCACTGAACATGATGGGAATGGGAGCCGGTGCGTTCCGTATGCCTCTGTGCGAAATGGAAGAGGTCAATGCCAAGAGGCTTGAAAAAGCCTTGAAGGATTATGGTGTCCTGTAGGCTGGAAAATAATAAGCAAGAGTGGAAGAATCCCGCCTGTGAAATTTTTGTCATGGGCGGGAATTTTTGTGAAAAAGAATAACAGATAGGAGAGAAGAAAAATGGTAAAAGTAATCATGCATGGATGTAACGGTAAAATGGGACAGGTGATCAGCGGATTGATCGCAGCGGATCCGGATATCGAACTGGCAGCGGGAATCGACGCCAGAGACGATGGACACAATCCTTATCCCGTATTCACGGATATTACCAAATGTGATGTGGCAGCAGATGCGATCATTGATTTCTCCGCAGCTGTGGCAGTGGACAAACTGTTAGATTACTGTGTGGAAAAGAAGATCCCCTGCGTACTGTGTACCACCGGTCTGTCCGAGGCGCAGCTGGCAAAAGTAGACGAAGCCGCAAAACAGGTGGCCATCTTAAAATCCGCCAACATGTCCCTGGGGATCAATCTGATGTTAAAGCTGCTGAAGGAAGCAGCCGGCGTACTGGCCAATGCGGGATTCGACATGGAGATCGTGGAGAAACATCACAACCTGAAAGTAGATGCCCCCAGCGGCACCGCGCTGGCACTGGCAGATTCCATCAATGAAGAATTCAACGGGGAATATGAGTATGTGTACGACCGCAGCACCCGCAGAGAGCAGAGACCGAAGAAAGAGATCGGCATCAGCTCTGTCAGAGGCGGCACCATCGTTGGTGATCACGACGTGATCTTCGCCGGAGCCGACGAAGTGGTGACCTTCTCCCACACCGCCTATTCCAAGGCCGTCTTCGGCAAGGGCGCCGTACAGGCAGCCAAGTTCCTGGCAGGCAAGCCCGCCGGTATGTACAACATGTCTGATGTCATTGATGCAGCAATGTAGCAGAGTAACAGAAAGGCGACACTCCTATGAACGAAATGGAACAGAAGGTCTTAAAGACCCTCTCGCACCAGTATAAAAATATTGCGGCAGCCTCCACGGAGATCATCAACCTCCAGTCCATTCTGAACCTGCCCAAGGGCACGGAACATTTCCTGACGGATATTCACGGAGAATACGAACAGTTCAATCATGTCCTGAAGAATGGCTCCGGTTCCGTGCGCCGCAAGATCGACGAGGAATTCGGTAACACCATCAGCAATAAAGATAAAAAAAGTCTCGCTACCCTGATCTATTATCCCGAGAGCAAGCTGGAGATCGTGGAGCGGGAAGAGGATAATCTGGAGGACTGGTATAAAATATCCCTCCATCGTCTGGTGCAGGTCATCAAACGTGTCTCTTCCAAATACACCCGTTCCAAGGTCCGGAAAGCATTGCCGAAGGATTTCGCTTATGTCATCGAAGAACTGATCACGGAGAAAGAAGAGATCCAGGACAAAGAGGCCTACTATAACGAGATCATCCATACCATCATCCGCATCGGCAGGGCACCGCAGTTTATCATTGCCTTGAGCCACTTAATTCAGCGGCTGGTCATCGATCATCTGCACATCGTCGGTGACATTTATGACAGAGGTCCCGGCCCCCATATTATTATGGATACCCTGTGTGAGTACCATTCCGTGGATGTCCAGTGGGGTAACCACGACATGGTGTGGATGGGGGCTGCGGCCGGAAGCCTGGCCTGCATCGCCAATGTGGTCAGAATGTCTGCCAGATATGGCAATCTCGCCACCCTGGAGGACGGCTACGGCATCAACCTGCTGCCGTTAGCCACGTTTGCACTGGAAACCTATGAGAATACCAACTGTGATGCCTTTACCATCAAGTTCAACACCGATTACAATACCAAGGATCTGGGACTGGATACCAAGATGCATAAGGCCATCGCTATTTTGCAGTTCAAACTGGAAGGCCAGCTGATCATGAGACATCCCGAGTTCCACATGGAAGACCGGATGCTGTTACACCGGATCGATTTCGAGAAAAAGACCGTCTGCGTGGAGGGCAGGGAGTACCTCATGAAGGATGTGGATTTCCCTACCGTGGATCCGGAGCATCCCTATGAACTCACCGAGGAGGAGAGCAAGGTCATGTTGCGTCTGCAGCAGGTATTCATGCGCTGCGAAAAATTACAGCGGCATGTGAAATTCCTCTTTTCCAAAGGCGGCATGTACAAGATCTACAACGGAAACCTCCTGTATCACGGCTGTGTGCCCTTAAATCCGGACGGCAGCTTTATGCTGGTGGAGATCTGCGGCAAAGAATATTGCGGAAAAGCCCTGTATGACATTCTGGAATATTATGCCAGAAGAGGCTATTATGCCAAGGATGCCAGGGAGCGTGCTCTGGGACAGGATATGATCTGGTACATCTGGGCCGGCCCCGGTTCCCCGGTATTCGGTAAGGCAAAAATGGCCACCTTCGAGCGGTATTTTCTGGAGGCTAAGGAGACCCATGCAGAAGAGAAGAACAGTTATTATAAGCTGTTGGAAAACGAAGAGGTCATCGGTAAGATTCTGGAAGAATTTGGTCTGGACAAGACCGATGCCCATATTGTCAACGGCCATGTGCCGGTAGAACAGATTCACGGCGAATCTCCCATCAAATGTGGCGGTAAGCTGCTGATCATCGACGGCGGCTTCTCCAAAGCGTACCAGAAGAAGACGGGAATTGCGGGATATACGTTGGTATGTAATTCCAGAGGAATGCGTCTGGTAGCCCATGAACCCTTCGAATCCACGGAAGCAGCTATTATCAAGGAATCGGATATTTTCTCGGATTCCGTGGTGGTGGAGAATTTCCCCCGCAGAAAGCTGGTAGCCGATACCGATACCGGCAAGGAAATCCAGGAGAATATCTTCTATCTGGAAGAACTCCTGGAGGCTTACCGGGAAGGTACGATCATGGAAGAGGTATAACTTATCTCTGGCCAGCTCCGGTGGTGGCAGTGGTGGAATTGTTGTCGGCGGTGTCATTACCGTTGCCTACCAGGTCGTTGGTGATATCCGAGACTCCGTTAGCGGCATCGTCCACGATATTGCCTACGGTATCACCGGCTTCACCGATGGCGTTGCCGGCATTGTCCAGCATGGAATCATTTTCCCCTACAGTGTTACCGTTGCCGTTGGTATCGCCCATGTTGTCGGTGGCAGCAGTTCCGGTCTCTGTGGGCTGTGCCGCAGTACTCTCCTGAACGGCAGGAGAGGTGGAAGGGGAAGGAGAGGCAGCCATGCTGCCGGAGTTATTGTTGTTCTTGTTGGTGCCACAGGCGGTCGCCATGCACAGATACACGGTGATGATGCCCAGAACCAGTAATTTTTTCCCGAAGTGGGATGTTACGTTATTTGTCTTATTTTTCATAATGTCCTCCATTTCAAGATGCCCGTCAGGGATATTCTGTCCGAACCAAAGCTGGTCGGCTTGAGGGTAGTATGTGCGGATATTAGAAGAATATACAAAAATATCGGAAGAAATGAGGAAGCAAATGGAATTTCGCCCCTGTATTGATATTCACAACGGAAAAGTAAAACAGATCGTCGGCGGAAGCCTGAAAGACCTCGGCGATCAGGCACAGGAGAATTTTGTCTCGGAGCAGGATGCTGCTTTTTATGCAAAATTGTATCAGAAAAATAATTTAAAAGGCGGACATATTATTTTATTGAATGCTGCAGACAGCCCCTACTATGAAGCAACAAAAGAGCAGGCGCTGACAGCTCTGCGGGCCTATCCGGGCGGCCTTCAGGTCGGCGGAGGCATCATGGCGGAGAATGCGTCGGAGTATCTGGAAGCCGGGGCGTCTCATGTGATCGTGACTTCCTATGTGTTCCGGGAGGGACGGATCGACTACGACAGACTGGACCGGCTGGTGCGGGCTGTTGGGAAGCAGCATCTGGTGCTGGATGTCAGCTGCAAACGTGTGGGAGAGCAGTATCTCGTGGTGACGGACCGCTGGCAGAAGCTGACAGAAGAGAATGTTGACGAAGCACTGCTTCAAAAACTGTCTGCGTATTGCGATGAATTCCTGATCCATGCCGTGGATGTGGAAGGCAAGGCCCAGGGAATCGAACAGGAACTGGTGAAGTCCATCGAAAATTATACGGGGAATCCCATCACTTATGCAGGTGGCGTCCATTCCATGGAAGATCTGCGCCTGTTAAAAGAACTGGGGCGGAACTGGATGAACGTGACCATCGGAAGTGCGCTGGATCTGTTCGGCGGCAGTATGAACTGGGAAGAAGTGCTGTCCGTGTGCAGTGAAAAATAAAAGAACAGAAAAATGCCGCAGGCTTTGTAATAAGTCTGCGGCATTTTGAATACCTGTGATCTTTATGATTAAAGCTTGGTTACGTTAACAGCCTGAGGTCCCTTTTCGCCGTCTACGATATCGAAGGAAACGGCTGCACCCTCTTCCAGAGTCTTGTAGCCTTCCATGTTCAGTCCGCTGTAATGTACGAATACATCCTTGCCGGATTCATCGGAGATGAATCCATAACCCTTCTGGTTGTTGAACCACTTAACTGTACCTTTGTTCATAATAGATACCTCCACAATTCTTTGCTGTCATTTACTTTTTGCAATGTATACAACATTGTCTCAGCAACTGCATCATAGCACAGCGGGTAGTAAAAGTAAATAGACGATTCTGTAAAATTGCACAAAAATTTATGGGCAATTACCTTGGATATACGAAGAAATGAAGAAAATCTTGGGAAAATATTACAAAATTGTTAAGAAATGATTGCTGTAAGGGCTTTCCTGTGGTAAAATGGGTTGATATTTAGCGGAGGTGACTCTATGAAAAGACGTAAACATAAGCGGAGATTGAATCATGTGCTGATCCTTACGTCAGACGCAGCAGATGCCAATGTAAAGCAGTTCCGTGTACGTGCATGGATCGTGGAAGTCGTGGTACTGGTGCTGTGTGTACTGATCGGTGGAGTGATCGGCTTCTTTTTCTACGAAGGACAGCTTTGGGAGAACGCCAGCAGACGGAGCCATGAACAGGTCGTGGCACTGGAAGAAGAGAACCAGACACTGACGGAACAGAACAATAAGCTGGAAGCACAGGTAACGGAACAGGCAGAGGAGATTCAGATCTTAAGCGATACCGTGAGCCAGAAAGTACAGAGCGAGAGTGAATTGTCTGCAACGTTGGAGAAGCAGAGCCTTCCCACGGAATTCCCGCTGACAGGATCCGCATCCATGGAGGAAGTGAGTGAGGGAGATCCCATGTGCATTTTCCACGCTTCGGTAGGAACTACGGTTGTGGCAGCGGCCAGCGGTACAGTGATCGCTGTAAATGATGACGAGACTTACGGACACAGCGTATGGGTAGATCATGGCAATGGGTATATCACCATCTACCGGAATAAAGGAGATACCACAGTGAATGTCGGAGATTCCGTCGTGCAGGGTACGACACTGTTTGTCATCGGTGAAGACAATGCGGATCTGGGCTACCAGATGCAGAAGGACGGAAGTTATATCAATCCTATGGATATGCTTGCAATCAGCGGTTGATTGCGGAAAGGTTTGGAAGATACATGTTAGGAAAAAAGAATGCAGATACAAAGATGAGCACACTGATTGGTGCCGGTGCGGAGTTAAACGGGGATTTTACGCTGGATGGTTCCGCCAGAATCGACGGTAAGATCGGTGGTAACGTGACGGTGACGGGGAATCTGATACTGGGAGCCGGAAGCGTAGTCACCGGAGATGTACAGGCCGCCTCCGTTCTGATCGGCGGCGAAGTGACCGGAAATATCAGTGCAGCGGAGAAGGCAGAACTGACGGCTTCCGCAAAAGTGCTGGGAGATATCGCCACAAAGGTGATCGTCATTGACGAACATGCCGTATTCCAGGGCAAGATCGATATGAACCAGACGGTTCCCGACCGCAAAGGAAAAGCCAGAACGGCCAAAGCAGTCCGTGCCGGACGCAAGAGTGCCAAGGCGGCGATCGCCGAAGCACTGAAGGAAGTGGAAGAGGAAGAAAAGAGAGAGAATCAGGAGACCGCACCGGCAGCAGAGACCGTGGAGAAGACAGAAACTCCGGCTGTGGAAGCAACTGATACAAACGAAGAAGCATAAGAGATAGAAAAGATAAAATAAAAACAGGAGCACCGGTTTTTCGGGGCTCCTGTTTTTATGCATTTCATTAAGAATTCTGTTCCGGTTCTTTTTTCTCCATACGTCCGAAGACCAGTTCATAACCGTCGTTACCGTAATTCAGAGAACGGTTTACACGGCTGATGGTAGCAGTGGAAGCTCCGGTCTTCTCGGCAATCTCCAGATAGGTCTTGCCGTCCTTCAGCATGGCAGCCACTTCGAAACGCTGGGACAGAGACAACAGTTCGTTGACGGTACACAGATCTTCGAAGAAACTGTAACATTCCTCACGGGACTGTAGACACAAGACCGCATCAAAAAGGGAATCTACAGCATCCGTTTTGATTTTTTTATTCATTATCGACACACCTTTCCATGGTTGTAACTATTACAACGAAACTATTAGTATTTTAGCATACTAAAGTTGTAAAGTAAAGGTGTGAAACGAAATAGTTATAAAATCTTCATAAATTCAGAGAGCAGAGAAAAGGTGCAACTGTTGACATGTAGTTTTGAATACTATATAATAGCCACATAGAGAAAACAAGTAGCCGCGCAGCAGATATTTGTTTTCGAACCCACGGAAAGGACCGCAGAGATATTATGGCAGCGACAAACGAAGAATTGATCCGGACCATCTTACAGAGTCTGGAGAAAGTAGAATATATCAAGTCGGAGGATATTCCGAACATTGATCTGTATATGGATCAGGTACTGACTTTTATGGATCGCAAGCTGCGTTCCGCAGTCCGTCCCCAGACCGAAGACCGCATCCTGACCAAGACCATGATCAACAATTATGCGAAGAACGATCTGCTGCCGCCTCCGGTGAAGAAGAAATACTCCAAGGAGCATGTGCTGCTTCTCATTTTTATCTACTATTATAAAGGGGTGATCCCCATGAATGAGATCCAGACACTGCTGCAGCCTCTCACGGACCGGTATTTCCAGAACGGACAGGCCTTTGATCTGGAAAGCGTCTACAAAGAGGTCGTGACCCTGGAAAAGGAACAGCTGGAGGATCTGAAGCAGGATGTGGTGGAAAAGTTCCGCAGGGCGGAGGATTCCTTTACGGAAGTGACCGGAGAAGAACGGGAATTTTTACAGAAATTTGCCCTGATCTGCCTGTTGAGTTTTGATGTCTACATGAAGAAGATGATCGTGGAGCAGCTGGTGGCGGAACTGGCAAGGGATGAAAAGGCACAGGAGCCGGAAAAGGACTCCCATAAGAAAAAGAATTAGAAATCAGGATGGTAAAATGAAAGCAATTATGGATATTCATACGCATACTCTGGCAGCAGGACATGCGTATAGTACCTTATTGGAGAATATAGACGCTGCGTTGAGCGTGGGATTACAGTATCTGGGAATGAGTGAACACGGACCGATCTCCCCGGGAGGTCCCCACGAGTTCTTTTTCAGCAACTATAAAGTGATCCCCAGAGGGTATGACAGAGAGGAGACCACCGGCAGGGTCGTGCCGAAGGAAGGCGGAAGCCTCCGTCTGCTGTGTGGTGTGGAAGCCAATATCTGTGACACGAACGGCTCACTGGATCTGGATGAACGTTACCTGCAGGTCATGGACTATGCTCTCGCCAGCATCCATCCCTTTGCCTACACTTCCGGCAGCCGCAGGGAGAACACCCTGGCTTCCGTGCGGGCTTTCCAGAATCCCTATGTGAAAATACTGGGACACCCGGATGACGGCAGGTTCCCGTTAGACTACGAGGAACTGGTGCGGGAGGCCAAAAAGGCCCGGATCGCTCTGGAAGTCAACAATTCTTCCCTGAACCCCAAGTCGGTGAGACAGGGCGGCAGAGAAAATATCATAGAACTGTTAAAGACTTGCATGAAGTATGACCAGCCTGTTATAATGGGAACGGACAGCCATATGTGCTTTGCCATCGGTGTATTTACTGAGGCGGAGCAGCTGATGCGGGAACTGGGATTCCCGGAGGAACTGGTACTGAATTACGACCCGGAGAATATTCATAAACTGATCAACATTACATGGTAGCTGATTCCACCCGGCAGGACCGGGCAAGAAGATAGCCGGAGACGGCACGCCCTGTAAGAGGGCAGATAGGAGAACAAATGAAAGACGCAAACTGTGGATATTGTATGAGAGGAGAACTGTTAGACAAGTTCGGTATCTTTATCTGTGACCTGAAGGTGAGCAGCCTGATCCTGTTCAAGGAGCAGAGCCACCCCGGCAGATGTATCGTGGCATATAAGGATCATGTCAGCGAGATCGTGGACATCAGTGAGGAAGAGAGAAGATTATTCTTCGAGGACGTGGCACATGCAGCCAGGGCCATCCATGCAGCATTCCATCCCGATAAGTTAAACTATGGCGCTTACGGTGATACCGGCTGCCATCTGCATATGCACCTGTGTCCGAAGTACAAGGACGGCTTCGAGTGGGGCGGAACCTTCGAGATGAACCCCGGCAAGACCCTGCTGACCGATGCGGAATATCAGGAGATGATCGACAAGATCAAGGCAAATCTGTAATTGATCCGGAACGTTTTCCCCGGGGTTACATAGAATAGATATGTAATCTCAGGGAGGATGAACGATTATGAAAACAAAGAAAGTAACGGCAACAGTATTGTCTGTATTGCTTGCGGCAGCTGCACTTACGGGCTGCGGCAGCACACAGCAGACGAACGGACCAAAGAAGACCAGAGTGGTGCTCAACGAGGTAGCCCACTCTGTTTTTTATGCACCGATGTATGTGGCCATCGAAGAAGGGTATTTTGAGGAGGCCGGGATCGACCTGGAACTGGTGACGGGATTCGGCGCGGATAAGACCATGACGGCGGTGCTGACCGGAGAAGCGGATATCGGCTTTATGGGAAGTGAGAGCACCATTTACACCTATGCCGGCGGGACGGAAGACTATGTGGTGAATTTTGCCCAGCTGACCCAGCGGGCGGGGAATTTCCTGGTGGCGAGAGAACCCATAGATCATTTTTCATGGGATATGCTGAAAGGAGCGAAGGTCTTAGGCGGCAGAGCGGGTGGCATGCCGGAGATGGTCTTCGAATATATCCTGACGAAAAATAACATCGATCCCGCCACGGATCTGTCCATCGACCAGAGCATAGACTTCGGTTCCACGGCAGCAGCATTTTCCGGCGGACAGGGGGACTTCACCATTGAGTTCGAACCTCATGCCACATTGCTGGAACAGAAAGGCGACGGTTACGTGGTGGCATCTCTGGGAGAAGAGTCCGGCTATGTTCCCTATACCTCTTTCTCTGCAAAGAAGAGTTATCTGGAAAAGAATCCGGAAACCATTCAGGCCTTCACGAATGCCCTGCAAAAAGGCATGGACTATGTTCAGGAGCACAGTGCGGAAGAGATCGCCAGATGCATCGCACCCCAGTTTGCCGAGACCGAAAGTGATACCCTGACGGCCATTGTTGCCAGATACCAGGGGCAGGATACCTGGAAAAAGGATCTGATCTTCCATGAAGACGCCTTTGACCTGTTACAGAATATTCTGGAGGACTCCGATGTGCTGAAAGCAAGAGTACCTTACGAGACACTGGTAACGACGGAATTCGCCGAAAAAGCGGCGGCCAGATAAGCAGAAGCAGACAGAGGAAAGAAAAAGGAGGAGGATCAGACGTCCTCCTCCTGAATGTGTATGTTTTTGATGGCCCAGAGCTTCAGAGCCTTGGCATTGGTGCTGATCTTTTCCAGAGAATCCAGAATATCCTGGAATGCCGGACGCTCATTCTCAGAGATGATGCCGTCCTCGGAGATGGCAATCAGGGAAGCCCGCAGGGTATCGATATCCTTTAAGGACCCCAGTACTTTTAATGCCAGCCGGTCGAAATCTACGATATCCACCTCCGATACATTGTTGCGTCCCAAGGGACATTCTCTGGCGCAGAAGGAATTGTTCAACTCCGGCGTATTGTAGGCTTCGGCCATGGCCTTGACCTCCTCGGGATAGGGGACGATGGTGTCCAGTTCGATCCGGGCCAGCCTGGTGCGGTCAATGCCGATGAGTTCTGCGGCTTTTTCCCGGCTGCTGAAGTCCGGATTGGTCTCAGCAGCTTCACAACGTGCAAGATAGTACATATTATCAGCGGCTTTTGTAGCTTTTTTACCCATTTTTTATTCGATCCTTTTATATTATAGTGTATTTAAACATCTCTAGTATCACAGTTTAGTAGAAAAACGACACATTGTAAAGGAAAAATGACGATATTTTACGAAAAGCAGTTGAGGGAATGTGTAAAATTTGCTAAAATATAAGAGATGTGGAAAAGAATAGATTTTTCATATATAAAACGGAGGTGCGGTAATGGGTTTAATCAGAGCAGCAAAAGATGCGGTCAGCAGCATGATGGCTGACCAGTGGAGAGAGTATTTCTATTGTGATTCCCTTTCCAATGATGTGCTGGTAGTAAAAGGACAACAGCGTGTAACCAATGGACGCAACAGCAATACCAAGGGTGTGGAGAACATTATCTCCAACGGTTCCATCGTAGCGGTCAATGAAGGACAGTGTATGATCATCGTGGATCAGGGCGGAATCGTGGAGTTCTGTGCCGATGCGGGTGAATTCGTATACGATTCCTCCACAGAGCCCAGCTTATTCTACGGAAATCTTGGCGAGAGCGTTAAAAATACATTTTCCAATATCGGAAAGCGTTTTACCTTTGGCGGCAATGCAGCGAAGGATCAGAGAGTGTACTTCTTCAATATCAAGGAGATCATGAACAACCTCTTTGGTACCGCAAGCCCCATTCCTTTCCGTGTGATCGATCAGAATATCGGACTGGATCTGGATACTTCCTTACGTTGTAACGGTGAGTACTCCTTCCATCTGGTAGATCCGCTGTTATTCTACAAGAATGTATGTGGTAACGTAACAGAGTCCTACACCAGAAGCGAACTGGTAGCGAAGATGAAGGCTGAACTGCTGACAGCATTGCAGCCCGCACTGGCGAAGATCTCCGCAAAGGGTGTTCGTCCCAGCGAGATCCCCGCACATACCGAGGAACTGACAGAGGCTTTGAAGGATGAACTTTCTGATCTGTGGACCAAGCTTCGCGGTATCGAGATCGTTACCATCAATATCAACTCTGCGAAGATTCCCGATGAGGATGCGAAGACCATTGCAGATCTGCAGAGAACCGCAGTACTGCGTAACACCGGCATGGCAGCAGCTACCATGACCGCTGCACAGGCTGAGGCTATGAAGATGGCAGCATCCAACACTTCCACCGGTCCCATGATGGCATTTGCCGGTATGAACATGGCCAACATGGTAGGCGGAATCAATGCCGGACAGCTGTACCAGATGGATGCACAGCAGAATGGTATGGGTATGATGCAGCAGGCACAGGCGGCACCCGTGCAGGATCAGAGCCCTAAGATGCAGGCACCGGTACTTGGCTGGACCTGCAGTTGTGGCGCAACGGATAACCGCGGCAAGTTTTGCTCCGAGTGTGGCGCACCCAAGCCCTCCGATGCAGGCTGGACCTGCAGCTGTGGCACGGTGAACCAGGGCAAGTTCTGTTCCGAGTGCGGAGCAAAGAAGCCGGAAGGCGCGCCGCTGTACAGATGTGACAAGTGTGGCTGGGAGCCGGAAGATCCCGTGCATCCTCCCAAGTTCTGCCCGGAGTGCGGCGATCCTTTTGATGAGAACGACAGAGTATAATACATATTCAGCAGAATAGTTTTACGAAGCAGCAGTACAGCGGATGCCTTTTGGCGTCTGCTGTACTTTGCTGTCAACAGTTCAGTCATGAACATATCGAGAGCAGAAATCATGCTTGCATGATTTTGCGAACGAATATGTTCATGGGATGAGTGCCACTTCATGAGCAAAGGGAGGCACGAATGGCGCTCTTGAACTGCGTTACTGAAATATTACATACAGAATGAGAAAACAGAGAAAAACATAAATGAGCGGAAATCTGATTGCGATAATTGTCATATTGGTATTGCTTCTGGTGCTGGCAGGAATCATCTATTATGCCTATTGCAATATTAAGAGAAAAATGAGAGAAACGTCCCGGATGTTATTCGGAACGGATTCCATGATCGAAGGAATGAAGCAGAGAGAAAAGGAAGTGGAGATGACACCGAAGTCTGTCTCTTCCGCAACGAATCTGTACATGCCCTCCATCATGCGGGATTTCCCGGAATTTCACTATGATGAGATGAAGAGCAGAGCGGAGAATGTACTGACCTCTTATCTGCAGAGCATTACCAGACAGAATCCGGCACTTTTGTCGGAAGGAACAAGAGAATTGAAAGAACAGCTCAGACTGCGGCTGGAGATGTTACAGAACCAGTCCCAGAAGGAGAGCTTTGAAAATATCCATATTCACAGGACGGAGATCCACCAGTACCGCAAACTGAAAGGAAGGCAGAGCATTGTTCTGCAATCGGCGGTGGAATACATGCATGCATTAAAAGAGAACGGGAAACTCATAAAAGGCAGCGAAGATCACAAGGAGCAGGCAAAGTACAATGTGGAACTGGTCTATATCCAGGATCAGGATATGATCGAGAATCAGGCGGATGCCGGCCTGGGACTGAACTGTCCCAACTGTGGAGCACCGCTTCCGGGACTGGGAGCCAAGAAGTGTATTTACTGTGATACGCCGATCGTGGAATACAATCTGCGCATCTGGAATTTCAGCCGGGTGGAAGAGGCGTAGAGAAAGCAAAGAGGGTCTGCATGGAAGAAAAGTGCATGGGATTAAAAAACGGGGTTACAATGCAGGAAAAACAGACGGAGGATGTGGACAGACAGCTGGATGAGACCACCAGGAAACTGCACCGGGAACGGGAAAAGCTGATGGCTGTGATACGCATGTCCGGAGATCTGATCTTTGAGTATGACATTACAGAGGATAAAATGTACTATGCCGGTCCGGGGGAAGGAATTCTGTATCCCAGACAGATCACGGAAAGGTATACGGATCATCTGCTCAGAGAGGCGGGAGACCGGACAGAGACGGTGGAACAGCAGCTGGCAGAGGTGCTGAGAAGCGGTAAGCCGGATATTTATATTGAACTCTGCAAGATCGATGCGGAGGGGAATCCCCGGTGGGTGAAAGTCATCGGACAGACTTTTTATGATGAAGCGGGAGAACCGGAACGGGTTCTGGGAAAAGTCTGTGACATTGATGACCAGAAGAAAAAAGAATGGGAACTGCGGGAAAAATCCCAGAAGGATTCCCTGACCGGATTATTGAACAATTCCACCATCAAACAACAGATCGGTGCCAGACTGCAGAACCTGAAACGCGGACAGACCGCCTATTTGGTGGTACAGGATGTGGACAGTTTTAAGAAGATCAACGACACCAATGGTCATCTGTTTGGAGATGCGGTGCTATGCTCTTTTGCGGATGAACTCAGTAATATTTTCCCAGGAGCGTTAAAAGGCAGGATCGGCGGCGATGAATTTGTCTTCTATGTGGAAGACATGGACCGAGATCAGCTGGAGGAGAAATTAAAACAGCTGAACCGCTGTATGTCCGACCGCTATGACGATGACAAGACGGGACTGCACATTTCCTGCAGCCTTGGCGTGGCAGTGACGGACGGCACGGTGACGGACTACAATCTGTTGTTCCAGTGGGCGGACGCTGCACTGTACCAGGTAAAGAGCAGGGGAAAGGGCGCTTATTATCTGCTGGATGTCAAGGAAGGCGTGGCATTGCCCGGCAAGAGTTATCTGGACAGTGAGGAGAACAAAGAGGACGAGATCGTCCACAAAGAGGCCCAGTTTGAGAGTGCGGAAGATCTTGTGCTGTTCTGTATGGATCTGTTGGAAAATGTACCGAATCTGACCAGTGCATTGAAGGTGATCTGTGAGCGGACCTGCAGCTTTTTCGGGATCGACGACATGATCTGTGTGGAAGTCAACGAGGCAGGACCAGCGATCCGTTATCAGTGGAACCGCGAAGAGAAGAAAGATTTTGCCAGAAGGATTCTGAATCCCGGGGTATTTGAGTGGGACAGGATCCGAAAAAATGCAGATGAATCCGGTGCCGCGATCTATCTGCAGTCAGAGACTCCCGATGTCTACAAGGAAGAGGCAGAGTCTGTGATGATCGTAATGTCCACGGCCGCAAAAGGATTAAAAGCCAGCGTTATTTTCTCGGATCGGCACACGGAAAGAACGTGGCAGGAGGAGAAAAATGCGCTGTGCAGAATCTCCCACCAGATCTTCAACCGGCTCAGGATGTTGAAAAATGCGGAGAGAGATCAGCGGGAACTGAACCGGAAGCTAAACTATGACGCATTGACCGGCCTGCCGGTATATAACAAGTTCGTGGACAAGCTGGAAGCTTATATGGCCACCCACGGAAAGAACGGATTGTTTTTTGTGTCCTCCGATTTTTCCAATTTCCAATATGTGAACGAAATGTACGGCTACGAAGTGGGAGACCGGATCCTGCATGATTTTGCGGTAGCTTTGCAGGAAAAGTGTCAGGACGGGGTATTGTTCTGCCGTGTGACTTCGGATCATTTTGTAGGAGTGCTGAAAGAAGATACGGTGGAGAATGCCAGAGACGAATATCTGGAATTCACCAATGCTTTTGTACAAAGGACCAACAGCCGCTACGACCAGTGCAATCTGGTCATCGCCACGGGAATGTATGAGATCCTGGAGAATGACTGGTCCGTGTCTTCCATGATGGATAATGCCAACGAGGCCAGAAAACAGTGTAAGACCCAGAAAGTGGACAGTGCGGTGGAAATCTATACGGAGAAGATCCGCAGGGATCTGGAGAATACCAGAGAGATCGTATCCGGCATGGTCAGCGCTTATAATAACAAAGAATTCCGGGCGTATCTGCAACCGAAGGTGTCCCTGCATACGGGGAAGGTCGTCGGGGCAGAGGCACTGGTGCGATGGATCCGGGCGGACGGTTCCATGGTGATGCCGGGAAGGTTTATTGATGTCTTTGAGAGAAACGGGTTTGTTACCAAGGTGGATTTCGCGGTACTGGATCAGGTGATGGAATATCTGCGGGATGCACTGGCACAGGGAGAAGAAGTGGTGCCGATCTCGGTGAATTTCTCCAGAAGACACAACGAATATCCGGATTTTGTGCCGAATATTTTAAAACGGCTGAAAGACTATAAAGTACCCAGCGAATTGCTGGAGGTGGAAGTGACGGAGTCTGTCTTTATGTCGGATCTGAATAAGCTGACCAACAATCTGGAGACTCTTAGGGACAAAGGTGTGGAGATCTCGGTGGATGATTTCGGCAGCGGCTATTCTTCCTTGAATGTACTGTCCAAAGTGACGGTGGACACGGTGAAGCTGGACAAACAGTTCCTGGATGATACCATGAACAGCGAACGGGAAGAAACGGCATTGACAATTATTAAATATCTGACTAAAATGTTGAAGCATCTCGGCTTCAAGGTATTGGCAGAGGGTGTGGAGACGGAGGAGCAGTTGGACATGCTGCGGCTGGCAGACTGTGACATCGTACAGGGGTATTTTTATGCAAAGCCCATGTCCATCGAAGATTTCCGGAAGTTTTTGCAGGAATTTAATGAAAGGGATAATGCGTAATTCATGAGTATTTATGATACCTTAAATAAAGAACAAAAAGAAGCGGTGCTTCATACGGAGGGACCGCTCCTTCTGTTGGCGGGTGCAGGAAGCGGCAAGACCCGTGTGCTGACCCACAGAGTGGCATATCTGATCGATGAGATGGGAGTGAATCCCTGGAACATTCTGGCCATTACCTTTACGAATAAGGCGGCACAGGAGATGCGGGAACGTGTGGATCAGATCGCAGGATTCGGTGCGGATCAGGTATGGGTAGCAACCTTCCATGCCACCTGTATGCGGATCCTCAGAAGACATATCGACCGGTTGGGGTACGATACGAATTTTACCATCTATGATACGGATGACCAGAAATCGGTGATGAAGCAGGTCTGCAAGCGCCTGAACATCGACACGAAGATGTATAAGGAGCGGACACTGCTTTCGGAGATCTCTTCCGCCAAGGATGAACTGGTGGATGTGCGGGAATTCGAAGTGAAATCCGTGGGAGATTATAAAAAGTCCGTCATTGCCAAGGTCTACAGAGAGTATCAGGAAACACTGAAAAAGAGCAATGCACTGGATTTTGACGATATTATTGTGAAGACTGTGGAACTGTTCAAAAGCTGTCCGGAGGTACTCTATAACTATCAGGAGCGTTTTAAATATATCATGGTGGATGAGTATCAGGACACCAACACGGCGCAGTTTGAACTGATCCGTCTGCTGGCGGACGGCTACCGTAATCTGTGTGTGGTAGGTGATGATGACCAGTCCATCTATAAATTCCGAGGCGCCAATATCCGCAACATTCTGGATTACGAGAAGGTATATCCGGATGCCAAAGTGATCAAACTGGAACAGAACTATCGTTCCACCCAGAACATTCTGGATGCGGCCAATGCGGTGATCCGCAATAACAGAGGCCGTAAGGAAAAAGCCCTCTGGACGGAAAAGGGAGCAGGCAGCCGGGTACATTTCCGGCAGTTTGACAACGCCTACGAAGAGGCGGAATATATCGCGGACGATATTGCCGGTAAAGTAAACAAGGACGGCATGGCCTATGCGGATTGTGCGGTGTTGTACCGTACCAACGCCCAGTCCAGACTTCTGGAAGAACGTATGGTGGTGGAAGGGATTCCCTATCATGTGGTAGGAGGTGTGAACTTCTATGCCAGACAGGAGATCCGGGATATTCTGGCATATCTGAAGACCATTGATAACGGCAGGGACGAAGTGGCTCTGCGCAGAATCATTAATGTACCGAAACGAAGCATCGGTGCGGCATCGCTGGAAAAGGTAGCTGACTACGCGCAGATGAAGGATATTACTTTATTTGATGCGTTATGCGAAGCAGACCAGATTAAGGGACTGGGCAGAGCGGAGACCAAGATCCGGGGATTTGTGAACCTGATCGAGGTATTGCGTAGCGGACTATCCTCTTATACCTTGCCGGATCTGATCAAATCACTGCTGGAGCGGATTGATTACGCGGAGTATCTGCGGGATCAGGATGAGGAATCCGCAGAGGACCGTCTGGGGAACGTAGATGAACTGATCACCAAGGCGGCCGCATATGAGGAGACCCATGATGAGCCGTCTTTGTCGGAATTTTTAGAGGAGATTATGCTGGTGGCGGACATTGACAATGTGGAGAATGGTGACAACCGGGTACTGCTCATGACGCTGCACAGTGCCAAAGGACTGGAATTCCCGGTGGTGTATCTCGCCGGTATGGAGGACGGACTGTTCCCCAGCTTTATGACTATTGCGTCCGATGACCCGCTGGAGATCGAGGAGGAGAGACGACTGGCTTATGTGGGGATCACCAGAGCCAAAGAGGATCTGACCCTGACCTGTGCAAAGAGCAGAATGCTGCGCGGGGAGACCCAGTACAATCCGGTAAGCCGTTTTGTACGGGAGATTCCGAAGGAGCTGCTGGACAATACTCTGCCCCCCAGCAGAAGATACCGGGATGATGATCTGGAAGATTTCCAGGCCAGAAGAGCCAATGAGGCGGCCCTGCGTGCCATGGGACTGGAAGCTATTGCGTCCCCAAGATCCGGTGGTTCGGACAGTGGATTCGGAGGCTTTGGCAATACGGGATTTGATCCCAGACCCAAGGCGACTTTAAAGCCCCGGGTTACGGCCAGGGCGGATAAACCTTATATTTCCAAGGGAATCAGCGGTCTGAACCAACTGGCGGGACTGCAGAAAGGTACGGAATTCAAGGCGCCGGAGGCGCTGGACTACGCAGTAGGTGACAGAGTGCGTCATATCAAGTACGGGGAAGGCACAGTATTGAATATTGTGAGAGAACCCAGAGACTATAAAGTCACCGTGGAGTTCGATCAGGCGGGACAGAAGATCATGTATGCCTCTTTTGCAAAGTTAAAACAGGTATAGTGTGAAAATTGATCCGGGAGTATAGTATTTTTCACAGAAACATGGTATGATATAAAGGAATGAAAATAATTGCTTCGCATCCGGAAAAAGCATCTGGATGCCGGAAAGGCAGGTAAATAATATGAACAGAATTGAAAATCTGGTAGACCTTGACAAATTGAACGAGTTGAAGATCAGTGAGCTGAAGAAAATCAATAAGCTTCTGGGCAAGGAAGTGGAAGAGAAGAAGGAGCGCAATGTTCTGCTGTGGGTACTGGCCATCATCGGTGCCGTAGCGGCTGTTGCAGCAGTGGCTTATGTGGTATATCGTTTCTTCTTTGCACAGGATTATCTGGAAGACTTCGAGGATGATTTCGAAGACGAAGCAGATGATGTGGAAGAGGATGATGACGACTTCTTCGAGGATGAAGGAGAGAACTAATCCATGAAAAAAGGACAGGTATATGAAGGATCTGTTGTAAGGGTCGATTTTCCCAACAAAGGGATCGTCTGTGTGGGAGATGAGACTGCCGTAGTCAAGAACAGCCTGCCCGGACAGAAAGTCAGGTTCTCGGTGAATAAAGTACGCAAAGGGAAGGCGGAAGGAAGGCTTCTGGAGGTGACGGAAAAGTCACCTCTGGAAACCGGCCGGACGTGTTCCCTTTTTGGGTTGTGTGGCGGATGTACCTATCTGTCCCTTCCCTATGAGGAACAGCTGAAGGTCAAAGAAGAACAGGTAAAGAGGCTTCTGGACAATGTGCTTGACAGACAGGAGGAATCCTGGACATTTGAAGGCATCAAAGGCAGCCCGAGGGCCTATGAATACCGCAACAAGATGGAATTTTCCTTCGGGGATGAGTACAAGGACGGCCCGCTGGCGCTGGGCATGCACAAGAGAGGCAGCTTTTACGACATTGTGACGGTAGCAGACTGTGAGATCGTGGATGCGGACTACCGTCTGATCCTGCAGGCAGTGAGAGATTATTTTGCACAGGCGAAGGTAAGTTTTTTCCACAGAATGAGTCATGAGGGATTTTTGCGTCATCTGCTGGTGCGTAAGGCATCCCGCACCGGAGAGATCCTGGTGGCACTGGTGACGACTTCCCAGAGTCCATGGCAGGGAGAAGAGGCTGCTGCAGACAGCGCGTTAGATGTGAATATGCTGATCGCAGGATTCCGGGATCTTTTACTTTCCCTGGAACAGGAGGGGCAGCTTTCCGGAAAATTTGCGGGAATCTTACATATCACCAATGATTCCATTGCAGATGTGGTGCAGAGTGATCATACGGAGTTGTTATATGGGCAGGAATATTTTTATGAGGAACTGCTGGGATTGAAGTTCAAGATCTCCACGTTTTCTTTTTTCCAGACTAACTCTTACAGCGCGGAGGTGCTGTACCAGACGGCCAGAGACTATGTGGGAGATCTGGGTGGCAGCGACAAGACCGTATTCGACCTCTACAGTGGCACCGGCACCATTGCACAGCTTATGGCACCGGCCGCCGGGAAAGTCATCGGTGTGGAGATTGTGGAGGAAGCCGTGGAGGCAGCGAAGAAGAACGCCGCCGCCAACGGACTGGATAACTGCGAGTTCATCGCCGGAGATGTGCTGAAAGTACTGGACGAAGTGGAAGAGAAGCCGGACATGATCATTTTAGATCCCCCCAGAGACGGCATCCACCCCAAGGCACTGCCGAAGATCATCGCCTACGGCGTGGACCACATCGTCTACATCTCCTGCAAACCCACCAGCCTCGTGCGGGATTTGGAAGTATTCCTGGAGAACGGCTACCGCGTGGACAAGGCCGTGGCTGTGGATCAGTTCCCGTGGACAGCGAATGTGGAGACGGTTGTCTTGCTTTCCAAGGGAGAGGTCGACTCGAAAAAGATTCGGGTTATATAATACCAATATCCACGAAATCATTGAGCAAAAGAAGCATGAAAATGAAAAATGTTAATTCTTTATGAAGTCATGAATTTTGGATTGACATATTTTCATATGACAGGTAATATAATATCAAAGACAGGCAACTTGAGTGTCTGCCAAGCGGCAAAGTAAGGTGTTGTGCCAGAGAGCAGTGCCTTATGAGCTTTATAAGGGTTTGACATTTACCACAATCTGGCTAGAGGTTAATCCTCGAAAGAAAATGTTAGAAGGGCTCTGCTTATGCAGAGCCTTTCTTAATCTAAGGATGTAGTGGAGAACTGTAATGAGGAATGTTTTAGATTGCATAAATGCATTTATTCCGCTATTATCAACCGAATATGAGCTTGTGCTAGGGAGAAAAGGTGTTTCAGTTACATTAAGAATCGCATTTGATAAAAAAGATTGTTTTCATCTTATGGGACTACAGTATCTCGCAGACAGACCTGAATTGAGCCGAGACAGAGGCAGAGTATTTGATGAGATAGCAGATGGAACAATTACAATTGAAAAAATAGAGTCATCAGATTTTTATAATAAGATAGAGCAAAGAGTTCATTTCCTGCCATTGCTTGAACAAATGATTGATAGTAATGATACTGTGTTTAAGTATAATAAGAAAGCAAATATGTATTCAATGATCGAGGCTGATTATCTTATGGAAAACAATATGGAGAGCAGAAATCTGTTCTTGTTTTTATCTAATGATGAAGGAGATAATTATTTCTGCCGTTCGTTTTTTCCAGAGGAAAAGATGGATTATTCAAAAAATCAAGCATCGTGGACACTTCTTTATAAGAAAAAGATTGATTTATCAACCGGAAAAGAGACAGTTCTTTACAATAGAATAAAATAAATTTTTACATAAGCCATTTGGACTAATAATCCAGATGGCTATTTTTTTACCCATTTTTGGGTAATGGATGTAGAAAGAAGGTGAGGACATTGAAGATAAAAAAGGTGGATGATATCAAGAAGGTAGAGGCAGGAAAGAAGCTGGCAAAAAAGACAGCAAAGAAAGCTGCCAAGCTCCTTAACATCTCCGACCTTCAGATGAGCTATATCACGAATGTCGGTGCAGGACAGGGATTATTAAAAGTCGGCAGCTCCCTTGTGCCGTTTGTCAACAAGTTCCCACGCAATACCGAGTTGTATAAGCTGATGACAACCAAATTCGGGGAGGTTTAATGAAGAAAATGCGGTGTTCGTGTCGAAATCTAAACCAGTACACAAAATATTCGTGTAATATAATGTGATGATTCAAGAAAAAATCAATGATATTTACATGAATATGTGCTATACTGTAATCAGCACCTTAAGGAGGCCTGAATATGTATCGAAAAATAATGAGCTTTTTAGAAGCGTGGAAAGAAAACGAACACCGCAAACCCCTAATTTTGCAGGGAGCAAGGCAGGTCGGCAAGACCTATTCTATTCTGGAGTTTGGGCGTATCCACTATGAGAATGTGGCGTATTTCAATTTTGAAACAAACCCAAAGCTAAATGAAACCTTTGAGGAAAATATCAGCCCCGATTATTTGATACCGATTTTATCCCATATCGCAGGGCAGACCATTGTTCGGGAAAAGACGCTGATTGTCTTTGACGAGGTACAGCTCTGCGAAAGGGCGTTGACTTCGCTGAAATACTTTTGTGAGGACGCCCCCGATTACCATATCATCGTGGCGGGTAGTCTGCTCGGTGTTGCGGTCAACAGAGCCAAGTTCTCTTTCCCCGTGGGCAAGGTGGATATGAAAACCCTTTACCCTATGGATATGGAGGAATTTATGGTAGCATTAGGTGAGGACGCTCTGGTGGAACAAATCAAAAAGAGCTTTCAGACAGATACGCCTATGCCGTCTGCTCTGCACGATGCGGCAATGCAGCTATACCGTCAATATCTTATTGTCGGCGGTATGCCCGAATGTGTCATGCAGTTTGCGGAAACAAAGGATTATATTCTCGTGCGGCACACGCAGGACACGATTTTGGCGAGCTATCTCAATGATATGAGCAAGTACAATAATCTGAATGAAATCAAAAAAACAAGGCTTGCTTATGATAACATTACAGTGCAGCTTTCCAAGAAAAACACCCGTTTTCAGTACAAGTTGATAAAAAAAGGCGGCAGGGCTTCCGAGTTTGAAAATGCAATCGAATGGCTTTGCCTGTCGGGTATTGTGTCACGGGTTTACAAAGTGGAACAGATAAAAAAGCCCCTTGAAAACTACCGTGATATTGACGCTTTTAAAATCTATGTATCCGATTTGGGATTGCTTTGCGCCAAAAAGGATTTAGCGGCGAATGATATTCTCTATATGGTTGAGGAAATTAACGACTTCAAAGGAGGTATGGCAGAAAACTATGTCAATGTGCAGCTTACCATAAATGGGTATCAGACCTACTACTGGGAGTCTGAGCGTGGAGCTGAGATTGACTTTGTCATTCAGCGTGAGGGCAAGCTGATACCCATTGAGGTCAAATCTGCCGACAACACCAGAGCCAAGAGCTTAAAGGTCTATATGGAAACTTATAAGCCCGACTATGCTATCAAA
>OIZA01000189.1_pt1 | contig 36621 bp, 37 predicted proteins | sample 1588381 | NCBI WGS metagenome assembly OIZA01 (sample SAMN03283277) | human gut metagenome | biome: human-associated habitat; material: feces | host: Homo sapiens | place: Peru | collected 2012 | reverse complement strand
CCATGTTCCTCATATCTTTTTATTCACTTGCCCAATATGTATTGTAGTCCTACAGGGGGTGCAAAACTCTCAACTATACACACTCTTGACATTATAAAATTTTATAGTATTATAAAATATATTGAAATCACTAAATACTATAAATTATTATAGATCGAGGTGGTGCCGCCGTGATGGAAAAGTCAACACAGCTGTTCGGCTCGAAAGAGTATCGTTTTCTGAATTGGCTGAAGAGTCAGGAGCAGACTACCTCTCGCGGTGCGACGATTAACTTCTCACAAGAAGAAATCGCTGTCGAGTATGGCAGTAGCCCGGCGACGGTAAACAAGTGGCTGCAGGCGTTGCAGTCAGCCGGATGTGTGGAGCAAAAGAAAAAAGGCAGTTACCGCGTTACAAAGACCGGGAACGCAGTAATTGCCGAAATGAATAAAATTGAACGAATTATCGCGGGAGGTGCATTATGCAAACCACTCGATTGACAGGATCATACTATACTTCTCAACGCATTGCTAACTACATGGTTGAGTGGGCCTTGAGGGATAAATCCGATTCCTTACTAGAGCCGTCCTTTGGCGATGGCGTATTTTTAGACGCTGCTTTTGATAGGTTTTCAGCACTTGGCAACAACACACCCACCGTTATCGGTGTCGAGTTACAGCCTACTGTTTTCTCAAAATATGCGGATTCCGCGCCGTTGTCATTCGTCGGCTATTGCAAAGACTTTATGGACCATTCCGAAGAAACCGCAGTTTCGGCGGTGGTCGGAAATCCTCCCTATGTTAGCCTAAGAAATCTAAAGGAGGAAGACCGTACCAGAGCCATTGACCGGACAGCTGACTACAAAATTAAGATGTTGTCGAGCGGCAGTCTTTGGATGCCGTTTACCATTCACGCATCAAATATGTTAGTTCCAAATGGGCGTCTAGCCTTTGTGTTGCCCTTTGAGATAACCTATGTTAAGTATGCATATCCGTTGTGGACTTATCTTGGTAGCAATTTTGGCTCCCTTAAAGTTGTTCGCATACATGAAGACTTTTTTCCTGATGTGGATGTTGAGACTGTGCTCTTATTTGCAGACCAATATGGAGCAAATACACATTGCATAGATTTTGAGATTTATGATAGCGTCGATGATCTGTTTGCAGATAGTATATCACTCAAAAGTAAAATTGAGATTTCTGACATAACTCATAGGAAAAAGCCATTTGACTTTTCGATGCTAAACGAAGATCAAAGGAATATGATAGGAATGCTTCGAAAGGAGAAGACTATTGTCCCGTTGATAGACCTGTGCAAGTTCAATATCGGTTATGTTTGCGCTGATAAGGAGTATTTCCACCCGGATAAAGAAACTTGCAAACGCTACAAACTTCCTGCCACAAGTTTGCTTCCCTGCATTAGCAACGGAAAAGAAATAAACGGCGGAACAGGCATAGGCGCAATTGTAGGACCTGATAAACAACTCAACAATCTTTTCTTGCCAAAGAACATAACAGCCGCAGACAAGCGATATATCAAGCATGGAGTAGAAACCGGCGTTAACTTGCGTTATAAATGCCAACAGAGAAAACCTTGGTATATTACCCCGAGCATTGAAATACCTGATTTGATTTTAACAGTATTTGGAGATGCGCCAAAATTGGTAGTAAACCAAGGTAAATACGCGGTATCAAATAGTTTGCTTGCAGGATATATCAAGCCTTATATCACCGCAGAACAATTGGTATGCATGTGGTATAACAGCCTTACGCTTCTGTCGATTGAGCTTAATGTTCACTCTTTAGGCGGAGGAGTATTGGTCTTAATTCCGGGCGAAACAGACAAACTCGAGATAGTAAATGCAATATCGCAAGAAGACGCCGAGAGCGTGTTCAAAGAGATCGACAATTGTATAAAAGAAAAAGGGCTGCAAGCCGCATATCAGTTAGGAGACGAACTCGTTCTGTCAAAAATCTATAAACTTTCAGATCAGCAGATACAGCAGATACGAGATTCGGTATCGACGCTCAGATACTGGAGGCTGCCGAACGACCGAAGAAATACAAAGAAGAGGTGAGCTATTGCTCACCTCTTCTTAATTTGATTAAATACGTTCCTGTCGTTGTGCGTGTCTATCAACTTGTCAAAGAACGTTTCCATTCTCAGCGCTTCTTTGGTTGCTAATAACTCTGGAGGGTCTTTTGTAAAGTCGACTTTAAGAAATGCAAAATGCTCATATCTGTCGTGTGCGTCTCGCCAATCCCGGCGGCCGGTGATTTTCTCGAATAGCTCTTCTGCTCGATCAAGTTTCACCGTTTCCGACAGCCCCAGCTTAATAGGCTCTGTGGGCAGAAGATAAACATAGCCTATTGTCGCCATCGGGAAACGATCATGCAGAGAGATACATTCTCCAATGATTCCCTCATAGTAGTTTTCGAGGTTTTTCGCCACCGATGACATTTGGCTCCGAACGCCGATGATAATCTGTGGTCCATTTGCATATTGAGAAAGAACAATGTCGGCGTCCTTATTTTTGTGCGAGCCGAACAAAGTCGCTTCTTGCATAAGTTGATATCCGCTAGCATCAATTGATGTACTGGGATAGTGCGGCTTTCCTCTTGGGCAGGTCATATCTTCAATGGGAATGACCTGAATGTTTACGTCAGCGGCTATAGTTCCTCTAAGCTGGGATACGCAGTAACGGTGTAACGGAAAGATAAAGTTTGATCCGCGAACAGATGTAACAGGGTCGTCCAAGTAAATCCGTTTCATATCAGCAAGGCAGTTGGTTAATGCGGTCATATCAGCAGACATACATATTCCTCCTTGTAATTACTATAGCACAACTGAAGACAGCTGTAAAGTTCTACAATAAACCGCCATATTTGGCAAAAAGTGCGTCCAAGGCTTAAAACTTTGACCGCTCTTTTAATCGTCGTGTTGTTTAACGATTATCGGCTACAATTTAACGATTAACCCAATAAATCAACGATTACACCAGCATTTTAACGATTACTTGTCTTTTAACGATTTGAAACAGACTTAAATAGTCAATTAGGGAATTTCGTTCCCTAAAAATCCCCAAAATGCGGATTTTAGGTATAAAATAACCGCCATCCCGTTGTATCAGAATGACGGTTATTCTTTGGTGGAGGCGAGGGGAGTCGAACCCCTGTCCGAAAGCGCTTTAACAGGACTTTCTCCGGGCGCAGTTACGTTTCAGCATTCCCTCCTCGCGCAGGCACATAACAGACTGCGCGATTCAGTAGAGTCATGATGCGTGGGCGGGGCAACTCTTACCCGCCGCACGGACGCCACATAAACGACGCCTTCCCCGGCCTGTGGCCTCTCCGGTTCAGACGGTCACAGCTTAAGCTGCGACGGCAACAGTATTCGTGTTGTCAGTTCATTTTTAATTGCCCGTTTTATGGTGGCCAGGCGCCACCGCCCGCTTATCCTGCCTCCACACCCCCGTCGAAACCGGTACGCCCCCATGTCGCATTGCCGAAAATCCCTATGGGATTTTCCGGCAGAGGGGTTGCAGGCTGCTGCCGCAGATATGAAAGCTATATCTTCCCCCGCGTGCCGGAAAACGCATCCGGCACGCGGGCAGAATACAGATTTTTTACCGCCCGTAGGGATCCGGCAGCTTCTCCGGCTCCGGATACTCCACGCCCTTGGTGTCCACGGTAACGGAGGCCATCACCTGGGGCTTCTTGGGCTTGTTGGTGATCATGTTGCGGGGCGCCGAAGCGATGGCGTCCACCACGTCCATGCCCTCAATGACCATGCCGAAGGCGGCGTAGTCCCCGTCCAGATGGGGGCTGTCCTTGTGCATGATGAAGAACTGGCTGCCGGCGGAGTCCGGCGCCTGCGCCCGCGCCATACTCAAAACGCCTCTTGAGTGGCGCAGGTCGTTATTAAAGCCGTTGGACTTGAACTCGCCCTTGATGCAGTACCCGGGGCCGCCCATACCGGTGCCGTCGGGGCAGCCGCCCTGGATCATGAAGCCGTAAATGCAGCGGTGGAAGATGAGGCCGTTGTAAAACCCTTTTTTGATAAGGGAAATGAAATTGTATACGCTCTGGGGCGCCACATCGGGGTACAGCTCCGCCACGATCTTGCCGCCGTCTTCCATGGTAATGGTCACAATGGGATTGTTTTCCATAGTCTGTCTCCTTTTATCTGTTCTTTTCCCGCATGGCTCGCTCCATTTCCCGCTTGGCGTCCCGCTTGGCCACGGCCTCTCGCTTGTCGTAGGTCTTCTTGCCCTTGCAGAGGCCAAGCTCCACCTTCACGCGGCTGTCCTTAAAATACACGGACAGGGGGATCAGGGCGTAGCCTTGCTGCTTTTGCAGGTCGTGCAGCTTGCGGATCTCCCGCTTGTGCATCAGCAGACGCTTGGGGCGGTCAGGATCCTTGTTGAAAATGTTGCCCTTGTCATAGGGGGAGATATGCACGCCGTAGGCGAAAATTTCTCCCTCCTTGGTCTGGCAGTAGGAATCCTTCAGGTTCAGCGTGCCGGCTCGGATGCTCTTGACCTCCGTGCCGAACAGCTCCACGCCGGCCTCGTAGCGCTCCTCCACGAAGTAGTCGTGGAACGCCTTGCGGTTCTGGGCGGCGATCTTGACGCCTTTCTTCTCCATGGAGCGCCTCCTTTCTCCGGCTGGTTTTCTCTGGATTTTATAGTATAACACACTTTTTTTGCCATTGCAATACCGCCCGCCTGTCTGTTTTAGGCGTTTTAGGGGGAAAAGGTTGACACCCCCTGTAAACCGTGGTAAAATTACATATATTAAAAATATACAGCCATGGCCTGTAACGATCATTTGGCCGGCCACCGCTGTCCGACCTTGCCGCACGGGCTATGCCTGTGAGAAAACTGGCGAAAAAACTTCGTTTTTTCTGCCAAAAGGCTTGCAGTCTGCGGGCGGCAAACTCTGCGAGGCTTTTTTGACAAGTTGCGCACGGGCTTTGCCTGTGCGTTTTTTCATGTAAAAAATCGGAGGAAGAACACCATGATCCTTGTGCTGAAAAAAGACACGACGCCCCGACAGGAAGCGCAGCTTCTGGCCTATCTGGAGCAGCTGGGGCTTGCCGTGACCCGTGAAGCCTGCGAAGGCAGCGCCGTCTGGCTGCTCTCCGGCGGCACGGAGCGGGTGGACAGCGGTCTTCTTTCGTCCCTGCCCATGGTGGAAAGCGTCCTCCCCACGGCGGATCCGCTGCCCCTGGCCTCCCGCCGCTCCCATCCGGCGGACACGGTGGTGCAGGTGGGCGAGGCCTCCATCGGCGGCGGCCGTTTCTGCATGATGGCCGGCCCCTGCACCGTGGAGTCCGAGGAGCAGCTTCTGGCCGTGGCGCGCAGCGTCAAAGCCTCCGGCGCGCAGCTCCTGCGGGGCGGCGCCTACAAGCCCCGCACCTCCCCCTATGACTTCTCCGGCCTGCGGGAAAAGGGGCTGGAGCTTCTGCGCAAGGCGCGGCGGGAAACGGGTCTGCCGGTGGTGTCCGAGATCATGAGCGCCGCCGACCTCCCCCTGTTTGAGGACATCGATGTTTTGCAGGTGGGCGCCCGCAATATGCAGAACTACGACCTTCTGCGCGCCTTGGGGCGCTGCCATAAGCCCGTTCTTTTGAAAAGAGGCTCTGCCGCCACGGTGCAGGAGCTGCTCCTCAGCGCCGAATACATCCTCGCCGGCGGCAATAAAAACGTCATCCTCTGCGAGCGGGGCATCCGCACCTTTTCCGGCGGCGTGCGCAGCACCCTGGATCTCACCGCCGTGCCCCTTCTCCATGAGCTGACCCACCTGCCCGTGATCGTGGATCCCAGCCACGCCACCGGTAAGTCCCGTCTGGTGCCTCCCATGGCGCTGGCCGCCGCCGCCTGCAGGTGCGACGGTCTGCTCATCGAGGTGCATAACGACCCGCTCCATGCCCTGTGCGACGGCGGGCAGGCGCTGCTGCCTGCGGAATTTGCCGACCTGAGCCGCCGCGTGGCGGCGCTGCTGGAGGTGGTTCGGCGGTGAAGGTGATCCCCGTCCACGCCTCACGCAGCTATGAGGTGCGCATCGAGAGCGGCCTGCTCCCCTCGCTGGGTGCGCAGCTTCTGACCCGCTTCGGCGCTCCCTGCGCCGTCATGCTGGTGTCGGACGACTCGGTGTACGCCCTCTATGGTGCGGCGGCGGAGTCCTCTCTCCGTTCGGCGGGCTTCCGCACGGAGCATTTCGTTTTTCCCCACGGAGAGAATTCCAAAACGCTCTCCACCTACGCCGCCCTGCAGCAGGCGCTTTTTGAAAAGAATTTTACCCGCAGCGATGTAGTTGTCGCCTTGGGCGGCGGCGTTGCGGGAGATCTGGCGGGCTTCGCCGCCGCCACCTGTCAGCGGGGTCTTGCCTGCGTGCAGGTTCCCACCACGCTTTTAGCCATGGTGGACGCCTCCGTGGGCGGCAAGACCGGTGTGAACCTCGCCGACGGCAAAAATCAGGTGGGGGCGTTCTCCCAGCCCGCTCTGGTGCTGTGTGACCCGTCGCTGCTGGCCACTTTGCCGGATAATGAATATAAAAACGGCTGCGCCGAGGTGGTCAAATGCGCCATCCTCTCCGGCGAACCGCTGTTTTCCTCCCTGCCCCACGCCCCCGTGGAGCGGGTGATCGCCGCCTGCGTGGAAATAAAGCGCGATCTGGTGCAGGCGGATGAATATGACGCCGGCTGCCGCCGACTTTTGAACTTCGGCCACACGGTGGGGCACGCCATAGAAAGCTGCTCCGGATACGCTGTGCCCCATGGCTTTGCCGTGGCCGCAGGCATGGCCGTTCTCACCCGCGCCGCCTGCTGCCGCGGCCTTTGCGGCGCGGACACCCTCGGCGCTCTGCGGCATCTTTTGGACGCCTACGGTCTCTCCGATACCACGGCGTTTTCGGCGCAGGCGCTGGCCGCGGCTGCCCTGTCCGACAAGAAGCGTCGGGGCGAGTCCCTGTCCCTTGTCCTGCCGGAGGCCGTGGGTCGCTGCCGCGTGGAGACCATACCGGCGGAGGAATTTGTCCTCTGGCTGCGGGACGGAGGGCTGGCATGAAGCAGACCCTTTTCTCCGGCTCCCGCACAGGCGTCGTCACCGCCCCCGCCTCCAAATCCATGGCGCACCGGATCTTCATTGCCGCCGCTTTGGGCCGCGCGCCTGTGCGCATCCGCTGTTCGGGGCTGTCCGCCGACGTAAGCGCCACCCTCGCCTGCCTGCGGGCTTTGGGGGCGGACATTTACCAAGCGGAGCCGGATATTTATATCGTCACGCCCCTATCCGCCCCAACCGAGGGGCTTTGCGTCCTGCCCTGCGGCGAGAGCGGCGCCACGCTGCGCTTTCTGCTGCCTGTGGCGGGGGCGCTGGGCGCGCGCGCCGTGTTCAGGCGGCAAGGCCGACTGCCGCAGCGCCCCATTGCGCCTCTTTCCGAGGAGCTGTGCCGCCGCGGCATGACTATCCGGGCGCAAGGCAACGACCTTTACTGCCAAGGCCGCCTGTCCGCCGGCGATTTTTCCCTCGCGGGGGATGTTTCCTCCCAATTCGTGTCGGGTCTGCTGCTGGCGCTGCCGCTGCTGGCAGGGCGCAGCACCCTTACCCTCACCTCCCCGCCGGAGTCCGCGCCGTACATCGCCATGACGGAGGGAGTCCTCTCCGCCGCCGGCGTGTCCTACAGCCGCAGCGGGGATCGCTATGAAATTTCCGGCCGTCAGCGCTATGCCCTCCCCGCCTGCCAAACCGTGGAGGGGGACTGGTCTGCCGCCGCCGTTTTTCTCTGCGCCGGCGCTTTGAGTCGGGGCGGCGTCACCGTGAAAGGGCTGCCCCTCCCCACAGCGCAGGGCGACAGCGTCGTTTTGTCCCTGCTGCGGTCTATGGGGGCGCAGGTGTCCGTTTCCTCCGGCGGCGTCACCGTCCGCGCCGGAACGCTGCGGGGCATCCCCGCGGACGCTCGCTCCATGCCCGACCTCATTCCGCCCCTGTGCGTTTTGGCCGCCGTGGCCGAGGGGCATACTTATATTCAGAATGCCCGACGCCTGCGGCTGAAGGAGTCCGACCGGCTGGCCGGCCTGGCCTCCCTGCTGGCCGCGCTGGGCGGCCGCGTGCAGGAAAAGCAGGACGGCCTTGTGATCTGCGGCGTGCCCCGCCTGCGGGGCTGCGCTATCGACCCCCTCGGCGACCACCGTCTGGCCATGGCCGCCGCTCTGGCGGCGCTGGCGGCAGACGCGCCCGTCACGGTTTCGGGCAGCCAATGCGTGCAGAAATCCTATCCCGCCTTTTGGGACGACTTCAACTCACTGAAAGGAGAAACGCCATGTCCGGCTCCATCGGAAGCACCCTCCGTCTGACTCTTTTCGGCCGCTCCCACGGCCCCTCCGTGGGCATGACGCTGACGGGCGTGCCCGCCGGAAAAACCGTTTCCATGGACGAGCTGCAGGCGTTTCTGAAGCGCCGCGCACCTGGTCACAGTCCCCTCTCCACCTCTCGGCGGGAGGCGGACGTGCCCCGCTTCCTCTCGGGTCTTTCCGGCAGCGTCACGGACGGCGCGCCCATCACCGCCGTCATCGACAACACCGACGTGCGCCCCGAGGATTATAAGAATTTGTCCTCCGTGCCCCGCCCCGGTCACGCCGACTACACCGCCTATGTGAAGTACGGCCGCATTGAATCGGGGGGCGGGCAGTTTTCCGGACGGATGACCGCGGCGCTGTGCGTGGCCGGCGGCATCTGCCTGCAGCTTCTGGAGCGAGAGGGCATCCGCATCATCAGCCGCATCGCCTCTGTCGGCGCGGCGGAGGACTGCGGCGAGCTGCTCTCCTCCACCGCCCAAAAGCCCTTCCCCGCGGTAAACGATGCCTGCGGTGAAGCCATGCAGCAGGCCATTTTGCAGGCCAAGGCGGCGGGAGACAGTCTGGGCGGCATCATCCAGTGTCGGGTGCTGGGTCTGCCTGCCGGCGTGGGCGAGCCGCTTTTCGGCGGTCTGGAAGGGCGCATCAGCGCCGCCGTGTTCGGCATCCCCGCCGTGAAGGGCGTTTCCTTCGGCAGCGGCTTTGCGGGAACGCGCCTGCGCGGGAGTGAAAACAACGATCTGTTTATGATCAAAAACGGGAAAATAGTTACGAAAACCAATCACTGCGGCGGTATTTTAGGGGGAATTTCCACCGGAATGTATATTGATCTTCATGTAGCCGTCAAGCCCACCCCCTCCATCTCTCTGCCGCAAGAGAGTATAGATCTGGAGAAGATGCAGCCGGTGACGCTGAAAATTTCAGGCCGGCACGACCCGTGCATCGTGCCCCGCGCCGTGCCCTGCGTGGAGGCGGCGGCGGCCTTTGCCGTGTACGACGCCCTGTTGGAGAGCAGAAAGGAGCAAACATGGAACTGACTGACCTGCGCCGAGAAATGGACGCCATCGACAGGGAACTTCTCGCCCTTTTTGCCCGCCGTATGGCGCTCTCCGGCGAGATTGCGGGGCTTAAAAAGGCGGCGGCTCTGCCGGTTTTTGACCCCGCGCGGGAGGAGGAAAAGCTCCGGCAGGCGGCGCGCTCCGTGCCGGCGGCGTTTTCCGAGGACGCTCGGGCGCTCTACCGTCTGCTCATGGCCGAGAGCCGTGCCTATCAGGAGAAAATTCTCTCCGGCGAGGTGGACTGATGCGGTGCGGATTGCTGGGGAAAACCCTTGTATACAGCCATTCTCCGACCCTTCACCGGCTGCTGGGGGACTATGACTACACCCTGTTTGAAAAGCAGCCCGAGGCTGTGGCGGACTTCCTGCAAAGCGGGACTTGGGACGGGCTGAACGTGACCATTCCCTACAAAAAAATGGCCTACGCCTTCTGCGACGCCGTCTCCCCCACGGCCAAGGCCACAGGGAACGTGAACACCCTGCTGCGGCGGCAGGACGGCAGCATTTTCGGAGACAATACGGACTACTTCGGCTTCCGGTATCTGCTGGAGAAAAACGGCGTTTTTGCGGCGGGAAAACGGGCACTGGTGCTGGGCAGCGGCGGGGCAAGCGCCACCGTATGCGCCGTGCTGCGGGATATGGGCGCCCGTGTTACATTTGTCTCCCGCAATGCGGAAATAGCCTACACGGAAGGTGGAAATATCCAACAACTTATTGGGATGGATCGGACTACTTACGACCGTCTTTCCGCCTATAAGGACGCGCAGATCATCGTGAACGCCACGCCGGTGGGCACCTATCCGGAAAATGGGCGTTCCCCCATTGATCTGGAAATGTTTCCCAATTTGGAATTTGTGGGCGACCTTATTTATAATCCGGCGCGGACGGCGCTGCTGCTGCAGGCGGAGGCGCTGGGCATCCCCCACGGGGGCGGCCTGTCCATGCTGGCGGCGCAGGCGGCGGCCTCGGCCTCCCTGTTTCTGGGCGGAACGGCCATAGAGCCGGACAAAATACGGCAGGCGGAGGACGAGCTGCGGCGGCAGACGGAGAACATCGTCCTCATCGGCATGCCCGCCAGCGGGAAATCCACGCTGGGCACCATGCTGGGAAAGGCGCTGGGGCGGCCTGTGTGGGACAGCGACGAGGAGCTTTTGCGGCGGACGGGACTGACGGCGGAGGAGCTGCTCACCCGGCGGGGTGAAGGCGAATTCCGCAGGCTGGAGACCGAAGTGCTGTCAGACCTCGGCAAGCGGTGGGGCGGCATCATCGCCACCGGCGGCGGCTGCGTGACCCGAGTGGAAAACCGCGACCTGCTGCGGCAAAATGGCAGGATCATCTGGCTGCAAAGAGACCTTGCAAAGCTGGACGCCAGCGGGCGGCCGCTGCTGAAAACCGTTTCCATAGAGGAGCTGTACCGACAGAGAAAGGCGCTGTACGAGGACTTTTGCGACAAGATTATTTCCAATGACGGCACGCCGCAGGAGACCCTCCGGCGGCTGAAGGAGAGTTTGCTATGAAAATTCTGATCCTGAACGGCCCGAACATGAACCTGCTGGGGCTGCGGGAGCCGGCGCTTTACGGCCGAGACACCTACGAAGACCTGGTGGCGCTGGCGGAGAAGACCTGCCGCGAGGAGGGGCTGCGCTGCGTGTGCGTGCAGTCCAACCACGAGGGCGTGCTCATTGACGAGATACAGAAGGCGCGGGAGGACTGCGGCGGCATCGTCATAAACCCCGCTGCCTACTCCCACACCAGCATCGCCATGGCCGACGCCCTGCGGGCGGTCGCCCTCCCCGCCGTGGAGGTTCACATCACCGATCCGGAGCAGCGGGAGCCTTTCCGCCGCGTTTCCTACACCGGCATGGCCTGCTGCAAAACCATCAAGGGGCAGGGCATCGACGGCTACCGGCAGGCGATCCTGTATTTAAAGGAGCAGCTGAAAAAGTGAGCGTTTTCTGTGGACGAATGCCGCAGAGCGTGGTATAATGCCTGTGCCGAAAAGACAGGCGGGAAAGGAGGGCGAGGAGCCGTGAATCAAAAATTCGTTATTTTCACCGTGGGGCGAGTGGTTCTTATTGAGGCGGCGCTGCTGGTGCTGCCTTTGGCCGTGTCGCTGCTGTACGGGGAATCCTGCGCTCTGGACTTCGCTCTGACCATTGTGGTGGCGCTGGGCGTCGGCTCTTTGCTGAGCCTGCTGTGCCGCGGCAAGCACGGCGACATCTCCATCAAGGACGGCTTCATGGTGGTGGCGCTGACGTGGATCGTTCTGTCCGCCATCGGGGCGCTGCCCTTTGTATTCTCAAAGGAGATCCCGGCTTATATCGACGCATTTTTTGAAACCGTCAGCGGCTTCACCACCACGGGAGCGACCATTCTGCCCAACGTGGAGGCGCTGAGCCGCGGCATGCTGTTCTGGCGGAGCTTCACCCACTGGATCGGCGGCATGGGCATTCTGGTATTCGTGGTGATGCTGCTGAAGACCACGGATCGCTCCATCAACATTCTCAAGGCGGAGATGCCCGGCCCCACGATGGACAAGCTGGCGCCCAAGTCGCGGGACACCGCCAAGATCCTGTATCTTCTCTACATCGTGCTGACGGTGCTGGAGATCGTATTCCTGCTTTTCGGCGGCATGAGCCTGTTTGACAGCGTTGTTCACGCGCTCTCCACCGCAGGCACCGGCGGCTTCGGCGCGTATAACGCCAGCGCCGCCGACTTCAGCCCCTACATTCAGTGGGTGCTGACGGCGTTCATGTTCCTGTTTGCCGTGAACTTTAACCTCTACTACCTGCTTCTGCTCCGGCGGGGTCGGGAAGTTTTGCACAACACGGAGCTGAAGGTGTATCTGGCCATCGTTTTCGTGGCTGTGGCGGTCATCACGATTGACATTCTGCCGCTATACAAGACATTTTCCGTTTCCCTGCGGCAAGCGGCCTTCCAGGTGGCCTCCATCATGAGCACCACGGGCTTTATCACGGCGGACTTCACCGTGTGGTCGCCGCTGAGCAAGATGGTGCTGCTGGGGTTGATGTTCGTGGGCGGCTGCGCAGGCAGCACCGCCGGCGGACTGAAGGTGTCGCGGGTGGCCATTCTGTGCAAAATGATCCGCCGCGAGCTGCGCCACACCCTGCGGCCGCGGATGGTGGACGTGATCAAAGTGGACGGACGCCCTCTCAGCGAGCAGACAGCGCACAGCGTGGCGGTGTATTTTGCGCTGTACATGATGTGCATCACGGGGCTTTTGGTGGCGCTGTCCTTCTCCCCCTTTGACCTGGAAACGAACCTGTTTGCCACCATCTCGTGCTTTAACAACGTGGGGCCGGGCTTCGGCATGGTAGGGCCGCTGGGGAACTACTCGCCGTATTCGCCGGTCATTAAGCTGTTTTTGTGCGCGGGGATGCTGCTGGGACGGCTGGAGATCTACCCGATGCTGCTGCTGTTTGTGCCGGCAGCGTGGCGGAAGAAATAACGATATATGCAAATTGCCACGGGCGGCGAGGCCTGTGGCAATTTTTTTGGCAGAGAGCGGAAAGCCGTTTTCCCCATGCGGAAGATGGCGCAGTGCATGGGGGCGGATCGTCACACCGGTGACATCGGTCACCGGTTCGCAATGACATGCTTGGAGGTGCAAAGGTTATCGACGGGCGGGGTAGAACCCCGCACCTACGCATAGGTTGGGGGTGCGGTGCGTGGGGAGGGCGGATTGCCACACCGGCGTGCGCGCCGGTTCACAATGACAGGGTTTTTGAAAAAGGCGGCGCGTATTGGGCTGGGGCTTTGCGCCCCATTGTTTTTCCGCAAAAAAATGCGCCCCAGCGGGGCGCAAAACGGAGAGAGGGGGAAGAAAGCGTTAAAGCAGCGAGCACGCAAGGCTCAGCTCGATAAACAGCAGGAAGCCCAGCGGCAGACTGGTGATCCGGACGAATGTATTGAAGTTGCCTGTCGCCAGAAACGCCATCGTCAGCACGATCACAGCCAGCAGCACCACAGCGGCCACAGCACGAAGAGCAACAGTCTTTTTCATAATTTCAGATCTCCTTTCAGATTTTTGGTTTTCTTTTGCTTTGTTGGCTTCAGTATAATAGGAGATCCGATATTTGTAAAATACGCAAAAACTAAGCTGGCTATAGTTTTTTTCTATACTTTTGCCGCCTGCCGCAGCTGCTCGATATAGTCCAGCGTCATGGGAGAGGGCGCCATGTCCCGCCGCAGGATATACCCGATGGTGTGGAACTGCGCCGGCGTCAGGGGGATGCTGATGGAGTCCACCTGCGGACTGGAGCCTACGCCTACATCGGGGCTGAAGCCATGCAGCTCCCGAATCAGCTGATACTCGGTGGCTCGCTCCCGCACGCAGATGCTCTTGGGCGCCTGCGCCGCCACGGCGGACAGCCCTTCGAAGAAGAACTGCCCGTTGTGCTCCCCCTGCTCAAAGGTGATGCAGGGGTAAGGCTTCAGATCCTCCAGCGTCAGCCGGCTGCGCCCGGCCAGCGGGTGGGTCCTGGCGATATACACCGCCGCCGGCACCTGTATCAGCTCCGTGAACTCCAGCTCCAGCTTACCGAACAGGCGCCGCAGGTAGCGCTCATTGTCCTCGTTCAGCGCCAGCACGCCGATTTCGCTGCGCAGCTGGCTCACGTCCTCCAGCACCTCGTAGGTGGTGGTCTCGCGGAAATGGAAATTGTACCGCCGGCCGCCAAAGCTCTGCACCAGTTGAGAGAAGGCTCGCACGGTGAAATTGAAGTGCTGGCTGGATACGGCGAAACGCTTTTCGCCCTGGCTGCTGCCGCTGAAGCGCTCCTGCATCAGCTGCGCCTGGGAGAGAAGCTGCCGCGCGTAGCCCAGAAACTCCTCCCCCTCCCGCGACACCACAACGCCACGATTGGTGCGGGAGAATATGGTCACGCCCATCTCCGCCTCCAGCTCCCGTATGGCGGTGGTGAGACTGGGCTGGGAGATGAACAGCTTTTCGGCGGCGGCGCTGATGGTGCCGCACTCCGCTGCGGTGACGGCGTATTTTAATTGCTGCAAGGTCATGGTCGGCTCCCTCCTTTTTCCTCAGTGTACCGAATTTTGCGACAAAAGTAAAGCTTTCCCCCACGGGCGCATACAATATGGCAGCAGAAAGGGGTGCTGGCATGGAAAACAAGCAGACCGTGGAGCAAAAGAGAGCCGTCTGGCAGCGGGTGGATCCCACCCTGCAGCCGTATCCGCCGCAGCAGTCGACGACGCAGCCGGCGGTGCAGCAGCCGGTGCAGCAGTCGGCGGACGTGTGCTGCATGGGCACGGCGGCGCAGGAGGACATCGACGTGATCCGCGGCTTCATCGAGGAGGAGCTGTCCGACCGGCGGAGCTATTTGGCCTGCGCGGCCTCGGCGCCCACGCCCGCCGCCCGCCAGCTCATGCGGCGGCTGGCAGCGGAGGAGGGCGGCCACGCCCGCCGGCTCATGGGGGTGCATTACCTCATCACCGGACAGAATTACAGTGCGGCGGTGCCGCTGCCGGCAAATATCCCCTGCACCGGCTCCTGGCGGGAGGTGCTGCGGCTGCGGTATCACGAGGAGAGCTGCAGCGGGCTGAACTACCGCCGCGCATCGGAGGAGACCACCGACGAGTGTTTGTCGGAAATTCTGCTGGAGCTGTCCCGCGACGAGTATCGCCACGCCCGCCAGCTTTTGTGCCTTTTGGAAAAGCAAATGCCGATTTAATAAATAGGTCTTGCATAAAGCGAAAATAACTGCTACAATACGCATAACAAATGGGCAGGCTGTGAAAAAAGCCTCGCAGAGTTTGCGTCCGCAGACGCAAAATATTCGAATCATTTTTCACCGCGACATGTGCGTGGGGAAAAATTCCTCTCAGGCTGCAAGTGTGGAATTTTGCCGCAGGCGGCAAAATTATGTGCGCAGCAGACTGCAAGCCATTTGCTGGAAAATTCCAAAGGAATTTTCCGACAGTTTTACTTAAGGAGGATGCCCTTTATGAGAGAATGTATCAGCAGAGAAGCGGCGCTGGCCGCATTGAGGAAGTACAACAAGGAGCCGTTCCATCTCCAGCACGCCTTCACCGTAGAGGGCGTCATGCGGTGGTATGCCCAGCAGCTGGGTCATGGCGACGAGGCGGATTTCTGGGCAACGGTGGGTCTGCTCCACGACATCGACTTTAAGCAGTGGCCGGAGCAGCACTGTGTCAAGGCGCCGGAGCTGCTGCAGGAGGCCGGCTGCGGCGAGGATCTTATCCACGCCGTGTGCAGCCACGGCTACGGCATCTGCTGCGACGTGGAGCCTACCGAGGAGATGGAGAAGGTGCTCTTTGCCGCCGACGAGCTTACGGGGCTTATCGGCGCCGCCGCCCTCATGCGCCCCAGCAAGAGCGTGCAGGACATGGAGCTGAAAAGCATCAAAAAGAAGTTCAAGGATCGCAAGTTTGCCGCCGGCTGCTCCCGCGACGTCATTATCACCGGCGCCGAGCGTCTGGGCTGGGAGCTGGATGAACTGCTGGAGAAGACGCTGGAAGCCATGCGCTCCTGCGAGGAGACCGTCGCCGAGGAAATGGCGAAGCTGTAAATCTGAAAAAACGCAAATAGAAAAGGCACCCATAGGGGTGCCTTTTTTGCCGGAAAACGATGGTTTATGGACGGCTTTTGGAAACAGTCCTCGCTCTGTCAGGGCAGTATATACGGCTTAATAAACGCAAGGCGCTTGCCGAATACTTTGGCGAAAAAACCCACCAGCAGGGAGGCGATGATGGTGCCCTCCCGAACGCCGTTGAGCCGGCCGAAAAAGAGCAGCGACAGCACGGCGGCGATCACCGTCATGGAGGAGTCGAAAATGATCTTCGTGGTGCCGAAATTCGTGTGCCAGACCTGCACCACGGCGCGCACGAACGACTCCCCCGGCAGCATGACCACATCCGCCAGCACCTCCAGGTAGACGCCGAAGCCGAGCACGATGCAGCCCGCCACCAGAGCGACGAGCTTCACGGCATAGCCCTGCGGCTCCACCCAGAACAGCAGGTACATGGTGAGGTCGATGAAGTACCCGAACACAACGGAAACGGGGATCTGCAGGATGTCAACAGCGAACTGCAGCGGCAGGGCTTTTGCGTGTTTTTTTGATTTTTTATTGAAAACACAGCGGCGAAGGAGAAGCCTGTCTGCCGAAAAGAGCACTCCTATGAGGATGGGCCTCGCAGGAGTGCTCTTTTGTTTCAATCGTCGGGCGCGCCGCGCTTACTTGGCGATGGGATCCAGAGGCAGCACCCGCGCATAGGCTTCCGCTCCGGCGATGGAGCCGATGCGCAGCACCACATAAAGCTTTCCGGAGGCATCGGCATATGCGGGCACGTCCAGGTTGATATTCTCATCGGACAATGTCCAGTCGCGGCGCTCCGCCACGGCTTCGGCTTCATCCTCCGGCACATCACGGTACTCCTTGTCAAAGCGCTGTGCCGCAGTCCGGCGCACCGCCTCCAGAAATGCGGTCTTATCAACGCCAAGCGCCGACAGCAGTTTCGCCGTGGTGAGCTGCTGCCCGCCGGCAATGTCGTACAAATAGACGCCATAGCCGTTCACGCCGCCATCCCAGATGCAGGAGACCACCAACGACAGAATGTCGCCAAACTGATAGGACTCCCAGGTGATGCGCAGGCAGGACAGGCTGAAACCGCCGGACGCATCCTTCAAAGCACTCTCGACAGCGGAGCCGTAGGTTTCTTCGATGGACTTGTTGATGGCTGCGGCGCCCAGCGTATCCGCAGCGATCTGAGGCACGCGGTAGGTAAAGTGGTCAGTGTTTCCCACGCTGTCGGTATAGTCGAAATCCTCGCTATACAGCTCCTTGATCTGCGGGGCTTTATGATCGGCGCGGTTCGGTTTTTCGTTTTGCGGCTTTTCAACCTGCGGCGCATCTTGAGCCGGTTTGGGCGTGACATCGCGTTTGCCGCAGGCCGCCAGCGCGCAAAGCAGCAGCGCGGCCAGCAGCAACGCCAAAATTCTTTTCATGCTTTTCCCCCCTCACAGGACTTGCCTGCCTCTGCGGCTCCCGCGAGCCGTTATGTGTTTTTTTAATTGTATAACAGTCTTCCTGCAAAAGCAATCCCCATCCGGAGGGGATATTCCGGCTTTTGGTTTGCGAAAAAAAGGAAAAGAGCCTCAAGATCTCTCCTGAAGCCCTATTTTGTGATTGTCCATTGGTTTTTGTCCGTACACACTCCCGCAGGGCGCAAAGAAAGGAATGTATGCAAGGGAAACCTTCGTCGGGTTTCCCTTGCATATTAAGTCGCCCGCCCGCAGGCGACCGATTTTGCGCAGCAAAAACGCTTGCTCCAAAAAGCCGCCTTTGGCGGCCGCACCAAGTGGTGCGTCACAAGCGTTTTGCCGCAGGCAAAACCTTGGCGCAGGCGGAATTCATTTCCGCCGAGCAGTTTTGATCCCCTTGGGGTGGAGCGACCAAGGGGAGCGGAACCCAAAAATAAAAGACCGCCAAAGGCGGTCTTTTATTTTTGTGACTGCCCACAGGTTTTGTTGTCCGTGTGCACTCCTGTATGTCGCAAGGAAAGGAATGTGTGCAAGGGAAACCTTAGTCGGGGGTGCCGTCAAGATTTATGCGCAAAATTGTTTGCAGGCTCCGGCTGAATGAAGTCAGCCGGCAATAGAGGCGTCGTCCAGAGCCGCCTCCAAGTGCTTCATGTTCATGTATTTCTTGTTGCCCCACTGGGTGCCCGCCACGTGGCGTAGCCTCGCGCAGACCAGCATCAGGGCGGAGTTGCCGTCAGGGAACGTCTCCACCACGCGGGTGCGGCGCCGGATCTCACGGTTCAGCCGCTCGATCACGTTGTTGGTGCGGATGCGCGTCCAGTACTCGCTGGGAAAATCGCAGTAGGTCAGCGTTTCCTCAATGCCGTCCTCGACCTTCTTGGCGGCCTCCTTCAGTTTCATGGCGCGCAGCTCGGCGACCACAGCCTTTGCCTTCACGCGAGCTTGTTAGACAGTATTCTGAGAAGAAAATGGTTATGAAAGCCTATGAAGATGTTTCTCAGAGAACGTCGAATATCGCAGCCCAGCAAAAGATCGCTCAAGGTATCCAAGACAATGGTTTTGGATGCCTTGGCGGAATGATAATGGGTATGAATGTTGCCCAAGGATTAGGTGCACAGGCAGAGCCAAAACAGGCACTTTCATTTGATCAGCAGATAGAAACGCTGAAAAAGCTGAAAGAACTTTTGGACGCGGGTATTCTTTCCAAAGAGGAATTTGATGCCAAAAAGAAAGAAATCATGGGACTATAAATCATAGGTTCTCAGAATTAAGCAACGCGATTGACCGTAAAGGTTGGTCGCTTTTGTTTTACCCAATGAGCAGGATCGTTCGCGCGGCGATCCTGTGAAAATCGAATATGACTAAGACCAAGGTTGATAAGGGGGTGCGGACAAAATCTTGGACTATGCCGATAGGCAGAGTTTTTGTCCGCACCCCCGACCCGAGAGCACTTCTCTCAGGTCTTTAAAACCATTACTGTGGACAACGGCAGCGAGTTCGCTGACTTCGCCCAGGTGGAGAACTGGGGCAGCAAGGTTTTCTTCGCCCACCCGTACACCTCCTGGGAGCGTCCTCAGAACGAGCGACACAATGGCCTGTTCCGGGCCTTTGTCACAAAGGGAGCTTCTATCGAGGGCTTCACCGACGAGGATATCCTCGCCGCTGCTGACGAGCTGAATGGACGCCCACGGAAGAAACTCGGATACTGCACCCCGGAGGAACTCTTTGAGGCTTTTCTGGACGCTGTCTACGCAGCCTGACGGCTGCGGCAACCTCGCTCACGGATAGATCCTGCGGCCCCATCCGTGACCAGGGTTTTTACCACGGAGTGTCCAACTTGTTATTGTAATTTGCGCTTATAAAATAGGTGCTGCATTTTCAAGTAAGCCCCTGCAAGTCATCCAGAAGTATCGCTGCAGCCGCTTCAACGCCCACCGCAAGGCAGGATTCGTCTACACAAAAGTGTCCATTGTGGAGCGGATAGTGAGTTTTCACATCTCTGTTCCTTGTGCCAAGTTTCAAAAATACCGAAGGTACACGATGAGAAAGCACAGAAAAGTCCTCCGCAGTCATAGGGCAGTCTGTCAGCTTCTTCACCTGGCAACCCATGCGTGCCAGCACATACACATCGTGTGCGAGCATCGCTTTATCATTGCAAACAGGTGGAAGATCCATTCGGTATTCAAACTGATACTCTCCGCCAAAACTCTCGCAGACACCTTTCAGCCGATGCTCCATCTCCCGAGGGACAAACTCCTCCAAATAGTCTATTGCTGCACAGCGCACTGTACCTGTCAGCTCTACCTGCCCTGCCACCGTACTTCTCCGCGTACCGCCACGAATGGTCCCAATATTTAGAACAAGTGGGACCGACGGCGAGCTCCAACGGCTGACAATGGTTTGCAAAACATCTACCGCCTGAGCCGCCATTGCGATGGCATCCACCGAAGCCTGTGGCATACCTGCATGGCCACTTCGGCCAAGTAAAGATATATAAAAATTGCCTGACCCAGCCATAGCAATTTTTTCTTCATATCCTATCGTTCCGACATCCAGGGAAGGCCAGCAGTGCATGGCTAAAATCCGCACAACATTCCCGTCTTTTCCACTTAGAATCCCTTGCTCAACGGCTGCAGCAGCCGCACGCTTACCTACTGGCCGCTCCGTGTAGCAGCAAAACTCCTCTTGCTGTCCTTCGATTAAAGGCAGTTCTTCCGATGGTTGAAAAAAAATTTTCGCCGTGCCGTGGAGCTCTTCGCGGCATGTATACAAAAGCTTTGCCACTCCCACCGCAATGGTCGTATGCACATCGTGGCCGCAGGCATGACACACATTCTCATTTACAGACGCATATGTCTCACCGCACAGATCCGTACAATTCCGCAGTGCATCCATATCCGCGCGGTACATAACCACAGGCCCGGGATATTTGCCTTTCACTGTGGCAACAATGCCCGTCCCGGCAATCCCGGTGGTAATGTCCTTAGAAGAAAATCCAAATGAACAGAGCGCCTGCACTATCTTTTCCACCGTTCTATGCTCCTGCCCGCCAATTTCCGGGTTCATATGCAAGTCGCGTCGAAATTTCCGCAGAAACGGGTATAACAGCGAAATCTGCTCTTGTAACTCTTTCTTTTGCATGGTCTAACCCCCTTGCCGGTCTAAAGATTCCGGAGCATAGCGCAGCCCGGCTGGAGTAACCGCTGGAATACACGATGACCGCCAGTGAGCAAAAACGCTTGATGGCCGGTAAACAGCGCATCCACATGCAGCGCATCCGCCTTGCGTAAGCTTTCCAAATATGGTTGCCACCGGCAGTCCCATGTCTTCTGCATACTCACTCTATCCTTAGGAAATGCCAGATCACCGGAAAACAGCATCCGTTTTCCTCCGTATGTCCAGAAAAAACCTGTGTGGTCATCACTGTGTCCGGGGAAACTCATCAATTGCAGCACAATATCTCCCACATGAATCATATCCTCATCGGAAACGGTCTGCACATTAGACGGGGTATACTGATAATCTGAGGGATAGATACCGCTTCCCTGCGCCGCATCCAGAGAAAGATTCGTTCTGGGGGCTGTCGCAATGAATGCACCGGTGAGCTGAGAACCCACCACCGCCGCACCGGTCATTACCGCAAGTTGTGCTGCGCCTCCACTGTGATCACAGTGGCCATGGGTCAAGATGATCTTGCCGATCCTCCGATAGTCAAACCCCGCGCGCGTGACATTGGTAATGATCTGTTGACTGTCAACGCCTGCGCCGCTGTCTATCAGAGCAAGTTCACTGCCGCCATCCAGGAGATAAACAGTGCAGTCCAATGCGTTGGACATTCCAAAACTGTTGTCCCCTCCACCAACGACCCATACTCGTTCATGAATCTGCATCTTTATCCTCCCATATAAATAAAAGCGGCTATACGACATCCGATCACTCGTCCGACGTATGCCGCTTGTCCTTATAATAACCGTCAGCCCTTAGCTATGCAAGAGACATCTTATTTACAAATGTATGTATACGCATGATTCCTTCTGCAATTTCATTTGTGGAAGCCGCATATGACAGCCGCACATAGCCGGAAAACGCCTCACCAAAGGCAATACCCGGAACAACAGCTACTCCCACTTCCTCGAGCAGTGCTTCAGCGAACTCTGCGCCGTCAACTCCAAGACCTCGTACATTGACGAACGCATAAAATGCGCCACGCGGCTCAGGCATACTCAAGCCCTTTGTTTGCCGTATGCCGTCGCAAATCAGCTTGCGGCGATGCGAAAACTCACTCACCATGTTGTCAATCGCCTTTTTACAAGCTGTGCTGTTCATCTGCTCGGATAAACTGCGCTGCACAAAGACAGGAAGGCACGTTGTATTGTACTGATGTAACTTCAGGATAGGTAAGAGAAGCTGTCCCTCCGTGGCAACATATCCAACACGCCAGCCTGTCATCGCATAGGCCTTGGAGAAGCCGTTGATCACAATTGTGCGCTCTTTCATGCCCGGAAATGTGGCAATGGAGGTATGGACCACACCATCATAAATAATACGCTCATAAATCTCGTCCGACAGTACCAGCAGATCATGTTTCACTGCAATTTTGGCTATCTGTTCCAGCACACACGGATCATATACCGTCCCGGATGGGTTCTGTGGATCATTAATGATAAGCATTTTCGTCTTATCTGTAATGCGATCCTCCAATTCCTTAGGGTCGATCTGAAAGTTGTTTTCCTCCGACAGAGGAATCTCCACTGTCTTTGCACCCACAAGGTTCAGCATATTCCTGTAGTTCATATAGGCAGGTGTAAATACGATTACTTCGTCGCCTTCGTCTATGTAGGCAAGAATCGCATCCAGAATCCCCTCCGCTGCGCCTGCAGTCAGAAGAATGTCCGTTTCCGGGTTGTAGGTCAAGCCGTTCTCTTCCCGGAGTTTTTTGCATATCTCGCGACGAAGTTCGATAGTTCCTCGATTCGGACCATAATGGGTCAATTTGTCGTCCATAGCCCGTTTGGCGGATGCAACGATCACTTCCGGTGTGTCAAAATCGGGCTCACCGATCTCGAAATGGATAATACTCCTCCCGGCCGCTTCCAGTTCCTTAGCCCGGTCACGAACTTTTCTTACGGGGGAAAACGCCACACGCTGTATCCTCTTTGATGCGAGTATCATTTTTTATCCTTTCTCCGCTATAGCATCAGATTCGATACATACCCACATAATAGCCGTCATGAATAGCTCCCACAAGTCCGCGGGCTTCTTTGGCGTCACCAATCTCAAAGACTTTACCCGCAGGACCCGTCCTCTGCAGGTGTTCAAAGAGGCTCTCGTTCCGTTTATAGCCGGAGGCCAACAGAACGCTGTCGCCGTCAAAGTGAATCTGCTCGCCATTGATGCGCACATCGATGCCATCCCCGTGGATCGCAGTGACCTGTGCACCACCGTAAACCTCAATGTTGTGCTCATCCATTCTGTGGAACAAGGCGGAACGCGTTGTCGGGTGGTCATCCGCCATAATTTTGTCGCGGGGGATCATTTCAAAGATGCGCACAGTCTTCCCCATCTCGCTCAGCATCCAAGCTGCTTCCATCCCAACCTTACCTGCACCGATAATGTTGACGGTGTTTCCAACGGCAAAGTCTGCGGGATGAACCATGACCTGCTCCGCTATAAACACATTACTTCCGTCAATGCCGCTGATAGGAGGGCGTGCGGGGATACCACCGACAGCAAGTACCACTGCATCGTAACTCTCCGACTTGATCAGTTCATCCGCCTTTTCAGGCGTTATCTCCAAGTTGAAGCGCACATCGATGCTGCGATCACTGATTTCCTTTTCATAGTAATCCAAAAGCCTCTTCACACGTGCTTTGAAATCTGGTGCAGATGCTGCCCGCAGTGCGCCGCCCAAACAGTCGCTTCGCTCAAATATCGTCACCGTATGCCCACGATCGTGGGCACGGATGGCCGCCTCCATACCACCAGGGCCACCGCCAACGATCATGACCTTTTGAGGATGGTCTGTCTTGCCCAGCCCATTGTCGTAGAACTCACGCAGAAGGCCGCCATTCACCGCACATACAAGGTCGGTGCCGGCCAATGTATGCTTGTGGCACAGCATGCAGCCAATGCAGGGACGTACATTTCCGCCCTCCTGTAGCTTGGAACCCCAATGGGCGTCTGCCAGGAAGCCACGGCCCACGGCCACCATGTCCGTGACACCGGTACGGATCAGATCATTGGCATCCTCCGGCTCCACCACGGCGCTGGCCAGGATCACAGGAACGGATACCGCCTTCTTCACTACGTCGGCCAGGGGAGCCAAGCAATTCTTGCCGTCGTACATACACGGCACGGAGGGATACTTGGTGAACTCATGGCCGGGAATAGTACTGGAGGTAGAGGAAACATGGATGTAATCAACGCCGTAGCTCTCGATGGCCTTGGCGATGGCCGCCGCGTCCTCGATCTTCACACCGCCCTCCAGCTCCTCATAGGCCGCCATCTTGAAGCCGATGATGAACTTGGGGCCGCAGGACTCCCGAATGGCCTCGATGATCAGCTTCGCAAAGCGCAGACGGTTCTCCAGAGAGCCGCCGAATTCATCTGTGCGCTTGTTGGTAGCGGGGGAAATGAACTCATTGATTAGATAGCCGTGACAGCCGTGGACCTCTACGCCGTCAAAGCTGGCTCGCTGGGCCCGAATAGCCGCGGTACGCCAGTCTTCTACCAGCTCGTAGATCTCCGGCACAGTCAGCGCCTCAGGGATTTCCTTATAAAGAGGGGAAGCAATAGCTGAAGGCGCAATGCATCGCTTGCCCGTCACCTTGCTGGCGGCGCGGCCACCGTGGAGGGCGACCTGCATGACGATGCGGCTGTCATATGCGTGCACGCTGGCGGCCAGGCGACTCAGCGAGGGGATCAGCCGATCGGAATAAATTTGCATGGAGGGAATCCAGGTATATCCTTCCTTTACGGCGGTCAGTTCTGGAATGATCAAGCCCGCACCGCCTTTGGCGCGCTCCTCCAGGTACAGAGAACAGCGTTCACTGATGGTACCATCCATCAAGTTGCTGCGCGTTCCCATAGGAGCAAGCACTATCCGGTTGCGCACTGTTATCTCACCCAGCTTGATAGGGCTATACATATCTGTACTCATGGGTATTACTCCTTTGTATTGTCGATGTTCTTATGCCCGAACAGCTCCGTAACGGAATCAATGATCTTCTCGATGAGGAAAAGAACGGATGTCACGCCGAATACAGGCAGGGACAAATAGGCAAAGCCTGTGGGCCAGCGCAGAGAGGTGTAATAAAGGCCCATTTTGACCTTCACCACAGTAAGGCCGTGATACCCCAGCACCACGCAAAATGCCAAAAGTAAAATCCTTGTAATAATACTCAAGGCCAGCTTCAGCTTAGGCGGCAGCTTGTCGACCAGGAAGGTCACCGCCAGATGGTCGGCGCGGTGGAACAGCACCGCACAGCCCAGCATCATGACCCAGCAGGTCAGCAGAACGCAGAAATCCTGCGCCCACAGTAGAGATACCTTAAAAAAGCCGCGTAGAATGATCTGTGCCACAGAAACGCCAAACAGGGCTATGAACAAGGTTGTAGCAGCAACGAGCATGGACTTGTCCAGAATACTTAAGAACTTTTTATATGTCTTCATTCTATCAAGCCTCCATCAGCAGATTCGGCAACCAGGTGGAAAGAGGCTCCCAATAGGTAACCGCCAGTAAGCATATCAGGAACGCGCCGATATAGGGAATACACTGTTTTGTCAATCGGTCAAAGGAAACACCGGATATCTTGGACTCCACATACAGCAGCGCACCCACAGGAGGAGTCAGCAGACCGATCATCAGATTCATGACCACGACCACGCCGAAATGCACAGGGTCGATGCCGAGGCCCGTTGCAATGGGCATCAGCACAGGCATGAAAATTGTGATGGCGGGGATAGCGTCCATGATCATGCCGATGAGCAGCAGGAACAGGTTCACGATGAGCAGGAACACAACCGGGGTCAGATTCATAGCTGTCACCACGTTGGAGATTAGCTTTGGCACCTGCTCCACGGCCAGGAACCAGGAGAACAGGCCGCCGGCGCCGAACAGAGCCATCAGTGCGGCGGAGGAGGACACGGTCTTTTTCATGGCTTCCCAGAACACCTTTAGGTTAATGGTTTTGTAGAAGACCACGCCGATGATGAGCACATAGAAAGCTGCCAGCATGGCCACCTCGGTGATGGTGACAAAGCCAGAGAACACGCCCACGATGATGATGACGGGGGCAAGCAGAGCCAGACCGGCACCCTTAAACAAACGCCAGAATTCGCTCCAGGACTGCTCCACATGGGTAATGGTATGGTCCACGCGCTTGAGCTTATAGCGGCAGACCGCCAGCAAAGCCAGCGTCATGAGAACTCCGGGGACAATGCCTCCCATGAGGATCCGGCCCGTGGACACATTGCACAGCATGGCCAGAAACACCAAGGGGATGCTTGGGGGAATGATGGGGCCCAGGACGGAGGAGCAGCAGTTGATAGCTGCGGAGAAATCCTCCGGATAGCCTTCCTTGCGCATTTCAGGAATCAATACAGAGGAAACTGCGGTACAGTCAGCCGGTGCGGAACCGGAAATGCAGGCCACCAGCATATTCACAAAAATGGCAGCATAAGCCAGGCCGCCCTTGAATTTTCCGATAAAGAACTGGGAGAAAACAATGAGTCTTTTGGTCATGCCGGACAGGTTCATCAGCTCACCCACCAGCATGAAGAAAGGAATGGCCAACAGCGAGTAGCTACTGATGCCGTCCACAAATTTAGATGCCACCAGATTCAGCGGCGCGTTGTCGCTTATAAGCAGATATATTACGCCGGAGATGCCCATGGAGGCAAAGATCTCTACGCCGAAGAACATAAACACAAATAAGAGACCGAAAATAAGTAAAAGGATCACTGTATATATACCTCCTGTTGTCATCAAATATCTTGCTGCTTTGATTTGATTCGGGATGGGCCGCACGGAGGTGCAGGCCCATCCCCGCTTTTCAGACTTCAGCCGCAGTCAAAATGACCGATCAGCCCTTGTAGGAAGCCTTAAAGGTCTTCACGGCCTCATAGGCGCCCTTGGCCCAGCAAGTACCGTCCAGTTCTTCATAGACGTTGCCCAGCTTGTCCTGGATGGAGCCCACATCGCACTCCACATACTCCATGACGGTCTTGAGGTAGTTAAAAGCTTCCTCGATCTGGGAGTTGGTTGCTTCAGTACCCACATCGGCAGCCTTCTCGGCGCACTCGATGAGCATATTCTGGGTCTTCTCGTTCAGCTGCTTCCAAACATTCTCGGCAATGCAGAAGATGGAGATGTCTCTGATGTAGTCAGTGCGCATCAGATACTTCTGGACCTCATAGAGACTGTTGTTCTTCACAGTGATGAAGCCGTTCTCCTGGGCGTCCACAGTGCCCTGGCGCAGGGCCATGTACAGGTCGCTGAACTGGACAACCTGGGGATTCGCGCCCAGAGCCTTCATGGTGCTCTGCACCACGGTGGAATCAGCGGTACGGATCGCCAGACCGTTGAAATCATCCGCATTGGCAACAGGCTTGTTGGATGTCAGCTCTCTGGCCTCGCACTCGCCCTTGGCCACAATGACACGGACGCCGGTAGCGGCGGCTGCCTCGTCGAACCACTTCTTGGCGGTATCACTCTGCAGGAAGTCATACAGTTCTTTGTTGGAGTCCCAGATGAAGGGAGCCGCGCAGATATTGAACATGGAAGCGGCTTCCAGGAAGCCGTAGGTGGAAATACGGCCATGGTACATTTCCAGCGTTCCGGCAGGCATACCGGAAAGCAATTCGGTGGAACCGCCCAGCTGGCTGTTATTGTAGCAAGTCACTTTCACGGCACCATCAGTTGCCTCGGAAACCAGGGAAGCGAATTCTTCCACAGCCATAGTGGAAGGATCGGCATCCGTCCAGATGGTTCCCATCTTCAGATTGTAGGAGGTCCATTCGTTCTTTTCGTCGCCCTTACCGCTGGTGTCTTTGCTACCGCACGCCACAAGGCTCATTACAATAGCAATAGCCATAAGCATTGCAAGAATTTTTTTCATACTGTTCTCCTTCTTATTTTCGTTTTTTATCTAAACGGCCGAAGCCTTTTAGAACACATATGGTTGTTTGCTTACTTATCCATCAAGGCCTTCATGTCCTCGATGCGCCTATAGGCATCGCTGACCAGCGAGTTGATGTCCCCGCCGAAGATCACATAGGAATAGCCTCTGTCATAGAGCTTTTTGGCACTCTCCACGTTGCCGCCCACGGTTCCCAGCAGCAGGTTCTTGCTCAAGACCTTTTCCTCGATCTTGCGGAAGTCCGCCTGCACATCGGGGTGGGATGGATTTGCAAAATGGCCGCTACTGGTACTGTAATCCATGGGACCGATGAAGAAGCCGTCAACGCCCTCCACTTCAAGCATTTCATCCAAGTTAGCCAGCCCCATAGGTGTTTCGATAGCCAAGATCACCAGTACCTCATCGTTGGCACGGTGAAGATAGCGCTGCCTGTTTTTTCCGTAACCGGCTGCACGGGGACTACCTGCGATACCGCGGTTTCCAACGGGTGGGTACTTGCAGGCAGCCACAGCCCTCATTGCTTCTTCCTTCGAATTAACATACGGCACATGAATGCCCTTTGCACCGCAGTCCAACAGACGTTTAATGGCAACCATATCATTCCACGGTGCGCGTGCAATAGCAGTTGTCTCATAACCGTTTACCGCCTGAAGGATCGGAAAGAGTGTGGAAGGGTCAATAGGCGCATGTTCGCAGTCCACCACCAGCATGTCATACCCCGCCTGCGCCATAATTTCTGCCGCAATAGGACTACCCAGCTGAACCCATGCGGCCGTCAGCTTTTCACCTTTTTTCAGCCGCGCCTTTGCAGTGTTTGTAAACACTTCAGACATTGCAATCATCCTCTCTTTTTTATGGCTTATTTTTACAAAACCGAATTGCAAATAACAATATTATGTGCTATGATAAATAAAAATTTTTTAGGAGAAAAACCATGTCCAGAGTCAGAAGCGCCGAAATGCCCAGCAGTTCCAACCGTTCCACAGAGAAAGCCCTTGCCATCATTGAGATCCTTGCCGCCAGCAGAACACCTATGCGCCTGCTGGATATTGCCAAGATCCTTAATTACAACCAAAGCACGACCTTACGCTTCCTTACCTCTCTTATCAACAGCGGCTATGTTGGTCAGGAGGATGATTCGCAAAAGTACTATCTTACATACAAGATCAGCCGTATTGCAAACAAGCTCAACCAGCAGCAGGATATCCCCCGCATAACGCATCCGTATCTTGTGCGGCTTTCCGAGCTGTATTCCGAGTCTGCCTGCATTTCTGTGGAGCAGCAGTTTCAAATGGTGTATGTGGATGTGGCCACGGGCAACAATCAGATCCTGCTTAGTATGCAGCAGATAGGTGGTACAAGCCCTATGCACTGCACCGGCAACGGAAAGCTCCTACTCACCACCTTCGACGACGCCAAAATTGATCAGCTGATCAGCAAGGTCGGCCTCAAGCAGTTCACAAAGAACACAATTACTACAAAGGAAGCTCTTCTCAAAGAATTAGATCAAGTACGTAAAAACGGTTGGGCAATGGATAACGAAGAGTGCGAAATCGGTGTTCGTTGTATCGCATATCCCATACGGAATTACACCGGCAACATCATCGCCGGTCTCAGCGTGACCGGACCGATCAACCGTATGCAGGAATCCCGGATCACCCAAAAGCAACCGGAAATGCAGCGCATCGCCGAGGAAATTTCGGAACGCCTAGGCTACCAAAAGTAATATGCCATTGCAAGGGACTCTGCTGTCAGGGTCCTTTTTTATTTCTCAGGGATTGACTACATTTTCCGGTGTCCCATTTAAGAACGCCTTGATATTTGAGTATGTGCAATCCATGATGCGCTGGCGGCTCTCCTTGGGAGCCCAACTGATATGCGGCGTAATGATGCAGTTCTTTGCCGACAGCAAAGGATTATCGGATCTGATGGGTTCTGTATAGACGACATCCAGACCTGCCGCACCAATTTTCCTGCTGTTCAGTGCATCCGCGACATCCTGCTCATCGATGAGCTGACCGCGGGCATTATTGATCAGGATTACGCCGTCCTTCATTTTCGCAATACTGGACTTATTAATCATGCGCGTATTTTCCTCTGTAAGGTTGCAGTGCAGGGTTATAACATCTGCCCGCTCATACAGTTTCTCCAGTGAAACATACTCGGCAATGGCTCGGCCACTTTCACTTTCGAACAGGTCATATGCGATGACATTCATGCCCAGAGCCTTTGCAATCCGGCCCTCTTTTTGACCTATCCGGCCGAAGCCGATGATGCCGATAGTCTTGCCTTCCAGTTCAATGAGCGGATAGTCCCAATAGCACCAGTCAACATTGGCGGCCCAGTCGCCCTTTTTCACCGAATCACTGTGGTGACCAATGTGATGGCAGATCTCCAGCAGCAGCGCGATAGAATACTGGCTTACAGAAGCTGTACCGTAGGTGGGGACATTGGCCACAGGAATCCCCCTCTCTCGGGCATATTTATAGTCCACAACGTTGTAGCCTGTTGCAAGCATTGCGATAAGTTTGATGCCGGGACATTTATCGATTGTCTCTTTTGAAATGGGCGTCTTATTCGTCACCACAATGTCTGCCTCGCCGATACGCTGGGCGATGACCGGAGACTCAACATAGGACGTGCGGTCATAGACCGTAAGCTCACCAAGCTCTTCCAGAGGCTTCCAGGACAGATCGCCTGGGTTTTCAGTGTATCCATCCAATACAACGATTTTTGCCATAAATGTTCTCCTTTACTTTTAATCTACTTAATCCTCAAGTAATGCCCAAGCACGGTTTAAAACTCGCTTTGTGTTGGCGAGAACTATGTCTTCATCCTCACCGGGACGCAGCGTAACCTCCATACTTAAAACATAAGGTTGTTCTACGCAGAAAAACCCTTCCTCTTTCAATACGCGAAGGTAATCCACCAGTTCCTCCGTATCATTGGCACTGTCTGGGTATCCCATGCGCGGGTGCTTGTCTCCGTATGCCTCGCAGCCGGGTTTTACAACCGCGTTGCCGAAGTGAAAATGGGTGATATACGGCCGCAGAGTGCGAATAACAAATTGGCTCGTTTCATAAGTCGTTGGGAAGTGGCTAAGGTCAACCAGTAAGCCAAAGTTATTATGCGTAGTACGCATATCGGCGGCAAAGCGAGCCGCCAACGGCGCGGGTCCGATAAGCGAAGCCTTGTCCATGTCAAAGTCAAAGACCTCAAGCTCCACACTCATGCCTTTACCGGCGGCATAAGAGCAAACATTTCGGGTAGTCTTCAGGAGCTGCTTATACGCATCTTCCTTCGTCTCCTCGTGCCACTTTCCGGACAAAAATGCAATTGCCTCCGCCCCGAGATATTCCGCTTCATCAATGGCCTCCATCAGTGTCGTTTCGGCCTTCTTCCGCTCATCCTCATCAATCGCATTAGGGTTGCACTTGCCGATGAGGCGAGGCTGTGCACCGTAGCACACCTTTAGGTGACTCTGATCCAAAAGAGCCTTTGCCGCAACATTATCCTCGCCGTAGCCCCGTAGCTCGATGGCATCAAAGTACGGGTCCTTGCAAATTGCCTTCAGCGATTCCATTGCGTCACACTTGGGATAGCTCATCCACTGGATCGTACCTACTTTGAAATACTTTTGAATTGAATCTTTCATTTTTCCTCCACTAATTTCATTATCTGAAATTGATTTTTGCTTCTAACAATATGATACATAATTTCAAGAAATTGTCAACCTAAAAATTGTTTGAATTGCCTAAAAAAAAATAAGGGATATGAAGAAAAATTTTATGGCAATACCGCACAGAAAAAAGTGCCAAGAACTACGAAGTGGGATATAATAAAACCATGAATAAACAGATGACAATTTCCGCATTCAGTGACGAACTGGCGCAGGTGCGGACGAAGAAAAAAGATTCTTTCAGTCAGATCAAACGGATCGTCCCGTGGAAGAAATGGCTTGCCATGATTCAGCCGTGCTATTACAAAGGAGAGCGCGGCAACAAACCCTACCCGCTGGAGATCATGCTCCGACTGTATCTGCTGCAAAACCTCTATGACCTGAGTGATGAGGCTACGGTGGCAGAGGTAATCGACAGCCGCGCATTTTCGGATTTCTGCGGCATCGATTCCAGCAATCAGGTACCAAACGGAGATACGCTTGGCCGGTTTCGGAACGGACTGCAGGAAAAGCTGTTCGCTCAGGTGGTAGCAGCACTCATGGAACGCGGCCTCATTCTGAAAAAGGGTACCATTGAAGATTCCACCATCATTTCTGCCCCATCTTCTACCAAGAATAAGAAAAAGAAGCGGGATCCAGATGCCCATCAGGTCAAGAAGGGCAACACCTGGCATTTTGGTTATAAGGCACATATCGGCGTGGACAAGGACAGCGGACTGGTTCACACAATGAAAGCCACACCGGCAAATGTGCATGATGTTTCGGTACTGTCAACAGGTCCCTTATTATAACTTATCGATGTTTCGGAAGCATCGAAATTGCTGACGGGAGAAGATGTTGTCTATGGAGACAGCGGCTATTTGGGAGCCGGTAAGCGAGAAGATGCCATCGTCATGAATACGTCAGGTCGCAAAGTCAAGTATAAAATCAATCGTCGTCCTTCGCAGGTAAAAAAATTGAGCAAGAGTGGGAAGTACGCTGCCAAGAAAGCAGAACGCGTGAAAGCTTCCGTCCGGGCAAAAGTAGAGCATGTATTCGGTGTCGTTAAGAAGCAGCTACGTTTCCGAAAAACACGATATCGAGGGCTTGAAAAGCAGCGCGCCAAATTCAATATCATGTTTGCGCTGGCAAATCTGATTCTGGCTGACAGACCCTGTCTGGCAGCTTGAGTCAGTACGCTTTGCGGACAGAAGACAAGGGGTTATCCACAGTATTGTATTTGGCATCTACTGTATAATGCTGATTCTCGCATTTATGCGGTATTGCCTTATATGTTGCGTTTGCAACAAATCAGCTTTGCCAAACTATTTTATCATCTTAATATCGATTTTCGAAATTAAATTTTGTATATTGACATTTTCTCCGTTGCGCTTATAATGAAAATAGCCTGCGCCAAGGCTTTAGCGCGGCATCCAAATGCTGGGAGGTGCACATGAAAAGGTATGTTCTAATTCCCGATTCTTTTAAGGGTACAATATCCTCCGTGGAAATCTGCCGAATCGTTTCTGAGGCAATCCGGGCACAGGATCCGGAGGCCGCTATCTGTGCAATCCCCGTAGCGGACGGCGGCGAAGGGACAGTGGATGCATTTCTGGCCGCCTTGGGCGGCGAGTACGTGGAGATGATCTGCAAGGAGCCTTACGGAAAAGATATGTCTGCCCATTACGCTATGCTGCCAGACGGTACAGCCGTGATAGAAATGGCTATGGCCGCAGGCCTGCCGTTAGTTGGCGAAGCCCGGAATCCCGAGAAGACTACCACCTATGGCGTCGGGCAGATGATTGCACACGCGTTGCACAATGGTGCAAAGAAGATTGTATTGGGCTTGGGCGGCAGTGCTACCAATGACGGTGGTTGCGGTGCGGCGGCGGCACTGGGCGTACAATTTTTCAACAAGGACGGAAAAACATTTGTGCCCATCGGCGGAACACTTAAGGACATCTGCCATATCAGCACGGATGAGATGGATAGTCTGGTGCGAAGCACTCCGTTTTTTACCATGTGTGACATCGATAACCCGCTGTGCGGCGAGAATGGCGCAAGTGCCATATTTGGCCCACAGAAGGGTGCCGATTCGGCTATGGTCAAACGTCTGGACAGTGGTCTGCAGCACCTGGCTGCGGTTATCCGGCAAGATCTTGGCCTGGATATTTTAGATCTTCCCGGCAGCGGAGCTGCCGGTGGTTTTGGCGGCGGCAGTGTGGCGTTTTTCAGCAGTCGTCTGCAAATGGGTATCAACATTATTTTGGATATGGCTAACTTTGACCAGCAAGCTGCCGATGCCGACTTGGTTATAACCGGAGAGGGAAAGTTGGACAGCCAAAGCCTTCGAGGCAAGGTCGTCATCGGTGTGGCACGCCGCGCTAAGGCGTTGGGTGTGCCGGTAGCGGCATTGGTGGGCGGATGTGAAACGGATATTGCTGCCCTATACGACGAAGGTGTATGTGGTGTATTTCCAATCAATCCCCTCCCTGCACCATTTGAAGAAGTCAAGCAACAGGTTCGGGACAACCTCCGCTTCACAGCAGATAACCTGTTCCACTTTATAAATGCCTTAAATGCACAGCTCTAAAGCCCCTATCATCTGTGGAAAATGTTGACCATACGAGCATATCCCCTACATATATGTTTGCATCCGACATAAGGTATTTTAAGCATTTACTTTCGCTCTCGTTAAATTGCTCGATTTGTTCATTCTTTATTGTGAAATTCATAATATTGCCCCTTCCTTATTTATCCTGATCGTATGCAAATTTATATATGGTTGGAAATGCGTGTTTATTTACCTGTCGAGTTGCTGTTAACAAGATAAGGGGGTGCGGACGAAAAGTTGGACAAAGCAGAGGCCGCAAGGAGGAAGTAGGTATATTGTTCACATACGAAAAGAAAGCCCGTGACCCCGAAATGCGCCAGACGAAAAAGGGGAACGAGTGGAAATTCGGAATGAAATGCCACATCGGTGTGGACGCAGGCAGCGGCCTGGTGCATACCATAACGGTCACGGCGGCGAATGAGCACGATATCACACAGGCTGCTGCATTGATTCGTGAAGATGATGAAGTGGTATATGGGGATTCCGGGTATCTCGGAATCCAGAAGCGCCCTGAAGTGACCAGCGACGAGCATTTAGCCAGTATTGACTACCGCATTAACCGCCGTCCCGGCAGTCTCCCCAAGGTCAGCGACAACGCGATTGACTGGGAACGCTACATTGAGAACCGCAAATCCGCGGTGCGCTGCAAAGTAGAGCACGTGTTCCGGATCATCAAGTGTCAGTTCGGCTATAAGAAAACGGTGTACCGCGGACTGGCGAAAAACGAAAATCGTCTGTACGCCATGTTCGCCTGTGCCAATTTGTATGCGCTTGCTATCGCCGGGCGAAGACTCTCCACAACCTGATATAGGGGCAGTCTGCCCTTTTTCGGGAAATGGAGCAGAAAAGCAGAGGAATAATGCCTATTTTGTGCTGAAATTGCCTTAACCAAGCGCAAAAACGGTTAATACATCAACCAGGAACGGAATAAAGACTATTTATTCAGAGCTTCCCTAAATCTACGAAACTTATAGTACATGAATCTCAGGAAGCAAACGTTTTTAAACAATGGTATGCCCTTTAGAGATTGTATAGAGTCTGTTCCAAATCGTTTGTAGCTTATTTTCATCACAGCAAAGTGAAACAAAGGAGGAGGGGATTAGCGCCCCTCCTTTTCTATACAATCTGTGTCATAACCATTCTTTTCACCAAGTTGGCTGATCCTGAATAGCTGGATGCATATCTCACCCCGTATAATGCCTTTATCCTCGGCATGCTCGGCAATGAGTTTGTCGAGCAGTTCTCTGTATGTCGTTGTTACACCTCATCGATATACTCGAAACGTTGATATTGGTGACCATCCCTAACTACAGTTTCATTCCACATAGATGCCGGACGCACCCACACGCCGTGTTCGTCGTATAACGCCCGATACACGACCATTGGCTCTAAGGTTTCGGAGTGCCTGGCCACATAAAGAACTTCATATTCGTTGCCTTTGAAGTGCCGGTACCGGCCAATCTTAATCTCATCCATTTATGCCGTTCTCCTTTCAACGAACCATCGCCCAATAACCTTTCCGGACAGATTGGGACTGCGCTCAAAGAATAGATAGCTGATCCGTGTACCAATACGGATGGTGTATCTATCGCCCTGACCACCGGCCTTTGCTGCGGCCGCTGGCCGTATATCTGTCACGCGGTCAATCACATATTCAGTGCCATCTTCCCAAACCAAGGAAACTGGAATCATTGCACCATCCTTGCGAAAATTTGTTTTCACATCCACATTGTTATTTGCTCTTCCTCGAAAAGCACATTCTTCCTCACTTCGAGCCAAAGAAGTATACGCTGTCAGGTATTACGGCACAGGATTTGCAGGAGTATTACAATACCAAGTTGGACGAAGGATTGTCTGTTTGCACAATGAAAAAGCACAGTGCAATCTTGTATGGTGCCTTGGCGGAAGCATATAAGAAAGATATGATTGCCGCCAACCCTGCAGACAAAGTTACACTTCCCGGAAAGAAGAAGTTTTACGGGCAATCTTACTCTGTGGAAGAAGTTCAACAGCTTCTTTCCGTGCTGAACGATGATCCCATCCGACCGGCTGTGATTCTCGCAGTCATGTATGGTTTACGGAGAAGTGAGGCAGTCGGTCTCAGGTGGAAGGACATCGACTTCAAAAACAAAACCATGACCATCTGCAACACTGTCACAAGAATGGCCACGGTTCATGAGCTGGAAGAAACCAAGAATGAGTCCAGTCATCGAACGCTGCCTCTGCTCCCCGGAACGGAAGAGTATTTGCAATCTCTCCGTCGGGAGCAAAAGGAAACCATGCTCCTTTGTGGAAACAGATTCGATGACAGTTGCCATGTTTGCACATGGCCGGATGGCCGCTCTCTGCAGCCGGATTATGTGTCCCAACATTTCAATCAGGTCTTGAAGAAAAACAATTTCCGGGTTATTCGCTATCATGATCTGCGTCACACTGCCGGTTCCATGCTCTTGCAAAAAGGGATCGACATCAAAACGATCCAGCATTTCCTCGGACACTCCCAAGCATCAACCACAGTAAACATTTATCTGCACAGCATCTCAAACGGCACGGTGGATGCGGCAAATGCGATTGGTTCCATGGTGAATGTGGGCACAGTTTGTTAGACACCGGAATCTTGTTAGAAATTTGTTAGACAGCACAGGGCAAAAACAGAAGCCACAAGGATTCAGGGTATGAAAAAAAACCGCAACCGTTGTGGTTACAGGGTTTTTGATGTGATTGCCCACAGGTTTTGCTGCCCGTGCGCACTCCTGTATATCGCAAGGAAAGGAATGTATG